>JGI26060J43896_10000545_pt1 | contig 13757 bp, 13 predicted proteins | sample MarorgKNORR_S2LV_6_FD_43896 | JGI IMG/M metagenome (IMG submission 43896) | reverse complement strand
TAGGCTAGGCGACGGACATGCCTCAGTCTTGTGGTCCACTTTGGGTGGCCACTTTCGACACCNATCACCTTTGTTTTGTTACTGCTAGATGTGAGTCGTTTATCCAGTGGTGNNAGAAGAGTTTTCACATTTGGCTGAGGTGAGTTCCATACCANAACTGTCGATCTCAGATTATTCGTAGATGAGCGCACCGTCGTCTAGATCGGCCGTTCCTAATTCGTCTTTGTCCGTCCAGTAGTCCTGCGTATGTCGCCACGGGTCGACTGTCCCTTGCTTGGGCATCAGATGTATGGAACGCATCAAATAGCCGGGATTGAAGTTTTCGGGGTCGACCCAGGGAAGCAGTTCCATGTCTTGGTCTTCGGCGCGCAAAGTAGGCGTAGCCATTTGCACTCCTCGTTCATCCATGTGGTGCAGTAATCGACACAAATACCCTGCGATTAGATCAGCTCGGAGAGTCCAACTCGCACGGAAATACCCAAAGACCCACATCATGTTCGGTATACCGGTAAACATCATGCCTCGGTACCCGACCGTGGAGGAGAAATCGAGAGGTTTGCCGTCGACGGTGAATGAAATATCGCCGAGAATGCTGAGATCAAATCCTGTCGCTGTAACGATGATGTCTGCTTCCAATAGCTGGCCGCTTTTAGTTTCGATGCCCGCCTCGGTGAAGGTTGAAATTTCGTCTGTGACTACCGATGCATCGCCGGCGGCAATGGAATGGAAGAGATCGCCGTCGGGAATGAGGGCAATCCGTTGTTGCCACGGCCGGTATGCAGGTTCGAAGTGTGTTGACACGTCATAGTCTTCCCCCAAGATCTCGCGGACGCCTTTATAAAGCTCTTCGCGGACAAGGTCGGGATATTTGAAAGACATCTCAACGACTTGTTGCTGATCGTGGAGAATCTTTTTTCTGACTATTTCATGGGTCCATTCGTCTGGGATGTCTAGCTCGCGCAGAGTGTCCGCAAGTTCGTTGTTGTTGGGACGAGCCACAAAAAAGGTCGGTGACCTTTGGAGCATCGTTACGTGCTCGGCTTCATTCGCCATTGCTGGTATCAACGTGGCAGCGGTAGCGCCGGAGCCGACAACGACTATTCGCTTGTTGGTGTAATCGAGATCGTCGGGCCAGATTTGAGGATGAACTATGTCGCCTTCGAATCGTTCCATTCCCGGCCACTCAGGAGTGTAAGGGTCGGAGTGTCGGTAGTACCCGTGACACATCCATAGAAATCCGCACGTGAAAGTGTGCGGATCTTCGCTGTGCTTATTTGTGACTTTGAGAGTCCACCGTTTGTGTTCGCTTGACCACTCGGCTGTCTCGATGGTGTGTTCGTAACGGATGTGTTGTTCGATGTCGTTTTCTTCGATTACCTCATTCAGGTAGTTCAAAATTTCATCGCCGCTCGCGATTGGTGGCCCAGTCCACGGTTTGAAGGCATACCCAAAGGTGAAGAGGTCGCTATCCGATCTGATACCTGGGTAGGTATGGGTTTTCCAGGTACCGCCAAAACTGTCCATTGTTTCAAGAACGGCGAAGGTTTTGCTAGGGCATTGCTGCAACAAATGGTAAGCCCCGCCGATTCCTGAAATTCCTGCGCCGACGATTAGGACGTCGAAATGTTCAGTGGTTGCCTGGCTCATACCTCTAGCGTCGCCCATAGCCGGCACCGGTAACAAGTTGAAATCTCTATTCGTGTGAAATCAGTTGGGTATCTGCTGCACATCTGATGTTGTGGCGATGTCCTTAGAGTTGGTCAACTCGTCGCAGCACAAGAAACCACGTTAAAAGTGCTGACGTGAACACAAGTACCAACGCCATGATGCCTGCTTCGGCTACGAAGGCCTCTTCGAAGGACCCGAATATTCGGGTGGTTAGGGTAGGGAAACCGATGGGTGCGACGATGAGGCTGATGGGCAGCTCTTTCATCGTGGATAGTACGACTAAGCCGCCAGCAGCGAGTAGCCCAGGTCGCATGACTGGCAGGTCAATGCTGCGGAAACGTCGCCATCTATCTGCCCCTAAAGTTGCTGCGGCGTCATGAAGATCGTCGGCGACAGTTGTGACTGCAACTAACGCGATGCCCATCGCCAATGATGCGAAACGAACGACATAGGCGAAAATCAAGATGGCCATTGAGTCATATAAAAGATCCCCCAAAAATCCGGATCTAAGAGTCCAAAATCGTAAGGAAAGGGCAATCAGAATCCCAGGAACCGCGAAGGTTGCAATTACAACTGAATGAGTAAAACGTCCAATGCGGTCGCGGTATCGCCCCACGAGAATAGCGATCGGCACAACCGCGATGAGGGCCACTATCCCGGTGATGACACCCGCGGAGAGGGTGTTAGCCGCGGCCTCAACAACCTTGGAAGTATCGATCGTGAGAGGCCGTCCACCTCGCTGAGTTCGCAACACGCCATCAGCAGCCCAATCCAATAAAGCTGCTACGGGCGCTAAAAAACTGAACGTAAACGTTCCACCAACCAAGAGAATGGCTGGTGCTTTCCAACGACCGAGTTCGTATTTGATGGCTTCGTGAGGTCGATGAGTTTTAACTTCAGGCAAGCGCCGATTCACTGATCTTTCGGCTGCCACTACGAGTCCCGCGAAAACCAGCAGTATCAAACTCAACGCAAACGCCGTTGGCGGACGAGCTAGGTAATTCGTTTCGATGGCTCTGGTCAGAGTGTCATATCGCATCAGCTGTACAGCGCCGAAATCGCTGATGGTGTACAGGAACACCAAGAGCGTCCCAGCAGTCAACGAACTTGAAATTTGAGGCAGCACCACGCGGCGAAATGTCCGTGAAAGAGAGTCGCCTAGTACCAGCGCGCTTTGTTCAAGGGAGCCGGGAAGCTGACGGAGGCGAGCAGCGACGGGCAAATACACGTAGGGGTAGCAGAACAACGTCAGAACTAACCATGCTCCTAAAAGTCCTCGGAGCTCGGGAGTTCGATTAATCCCTATCGAACCAAAAAAGTCATTAGCAAGCCCACCGGGATTGAGTGTTCGAATGAACGCAGCAGCGCCGATGAAGGTTGGGAATACCAGTGGAATAGGCAGCACTATCCGCCATAGTTTGCCAAACGGAAGATCAGTCCTGGTTGTCAACCACGCCAATGCGGTGCCCAGGCACGCGGCGGAAAGTGAAACCAACATCGCGAGCCGAACGGTCCGCCAGAAGGGTTGCAACGTCTGATTCGTAAATAACAAACCAAGGGGGTCAGCCCCCGATGTGAAGTTTCGCCAAATTAGATATAGCCCTGGAAAGGCGAACGCTAAAGCGAAAACAAGGCCAATGACCTGAAGTTCCCTCGGCGCCCGCGTCTGGCTCATTGGTTTTGTATGCCACTCGCTTCGATGATGCGAGCCGTCTCGTCAAACCCGCCCCCCAATGCATCAAAATTCACGGACCCGATTTCCAGCGCAGTGAGTGGTGGTAGCGCGGCATTTGGTTCAACACCGGCTGCAAGGGGATATTCGAGTGTGTGGTTTGTGAAGTAACTCTGCACAGGCGCAGTCAGTAAATAGGCCAATAAGTCGTTCGCTGCCTGCGAATTCTTCGCCGACTTCAAGACAGTGGCGGCGGTGATGATGAGAAGAGAACCGATGTCGTCGTCGTCAAGGTCGTGGTTCTTTGCTCGGTGGTCATCGCCAGCTGCGACCATTTCTTGGTAGTTGTAATAGTGGTTCACAAGCCCCACCTCGATTTCACCGCGCCCTGCGGCTTCCACGATTGAGCGGTTATTGGGGTAGTACCGAGCGTCATTGGCGACCATTTCGTTTAGCCACTTGGTGGCGACGTCAGTTCCGTACTGGTCGCGAAACACTGTGAACCAATCCATGAACGAGCCGTTTGTCCCTGGAATAGCTACTTTGCCCTTCCACTTTTCGTCCGTCAGATCAAAGACCGAAGTTGGGAGTTCTGCCTCGGCTACCAGATCGATGTTGTGAACGAGCACGCGTTTTCGTCCGGAGAATCCCACCCAACTTCCCTGGCTAGACCGGTTGTCTTCAGACACGAGACGCAGGACATTGTTATCTATGGTCCCCAAGAGTCCTTTTGACTCCAAAAAACCAACGGGTCCCGGAGACTGACTGAGGAAAACATCTGCTTGGCTGCGGTTGCCCTCCTCATCAATTAGCAAAGCCAGTTGAGTTGAGCTTCCCCAACGGACCTGGACGCTGACACCTGTGGCGCAGGTAAACGCGTCGAGCACAGGTTCAATGAGGTTCTCTTTTCGTCCAGAATAAATCGTTACCTCCTCACCGGTGTCGTCTACGCATTCGCCGGGAAATATTTCCGCTGCCGATGCGTCGATTTGGAATTGGTCGGAACCACACGCCGCGACAAAGAGCGCGAGAGTCAAGATAAGGGGGAGGGCACGGTTAAGCATGATTCAGAAGACTACACATACTTGAGAGAAAATGTAAAGGAAGCTTTACATCACAAAGTTTGCATCCTGAACTTCGTTGTTTGGTGCGAAACCATCTGCTGACGCCATCTTGGGTCTGCCGTATTTTGGTAGATGAACATCGCTGAGTTTCGGTTAGGTGAGTTCAAACGCGGATGCGACGTCACCTGTGAATGTCACACTTACGCGGTCGCCGCGAACATAGGGCGCTGTGGGTCCACACCGAACTTGCAGTTGCTCATCACCGAGGCTGACGAAAATCATGGTGTCGTGTCCGTAGTATTCAACGAGCTCTACCGTGGCAGTCCCTTCTGGTTCTAGGGATAGCTGTTCGGGACGGAGTACTACTTCTACCGGACCTTGGAGTTGCGGCTCTACGGCTAAAGATCCGAGGGAGCATTGAGCTGTGCCCGAGTGGGCATCGCCCGCCAACACAGAGATGGTGCCAACAAATTTGGCTGTCCACCGGTCAACTGGGTGGTGATAAAGAACTTGGGGACTACCCGTTTGCACGATGCGACCGTCGCGCATGACCGCGACACGGTCTCCGACGACAAACGCTTCATCCTGATCGTGGGTGACGAAAATTGACGTAATGCCGAGATCGGCAAACAGTCGATGAACTTCTGTACGAACCTCGGTGCGCAAACTCGTGTCCAGATTAGAGAAGGGTTCGTCGAGTAAGAGCACGCCTGGACGAGGGGCGAGGGCTCGCGCGAGAGCGACTCGCTGTTGCTGACCACCCGAGAGAGTCGCGGGCATGCGGTCTCCCAGATCTGCGAGGTTCATCATTTCGAGGGCCGCAGCAACTTCTGTATCTCGCGTAGCTGATTTTGCGATTCCATAAGCAACGTTATTGGCAACTGAAAGGTGTGGGAACAGAGCCCAATCTTGAAACACCATCCCGACGCGGCGGCGATCGGGTGGAACCCATGCGCCACCTGTGACGAGTTCGCCACCGAGGTGTATTGAACCAGCGGTAGGTTTTTCGAGACCTGCGATAAGTCGGAGGAGGGTTGTTTTTCCGCATCCGCTCGGTCCGAGCAACGCTACCGATTCCCCTGGTTCAACGTTGAGACATAGCCCGCGTAACACCGGCTCTTGGTCGTAAGAATGTTCAAGGTCATCAATCGTGACCCCGCGTGCTGCGGCTGTCGTCATGCGCCTGGAGTTACGACAATGCGCTCTGCCGTCGCCCCGCCGACGCCGAATGGGTTACCGTCAACGTCGACGGTAGCGGTTCCGTCCGGAGCGAAAGATAATACGACTCCAGACCGGCCTGGCATGAGCCCGGTGCTTTCCAGAAATGCAAGTTGACCAGCTTCCCACTCCAACTCCTCGGGAATGCGGATGACTGTGAAAGGGTCGCCAGCGCCGATTTCAGATAGCCCGACCGCCCCTTCGGGCTCTTCGTAGCTGCTTCCGGGTATCGGATTTCCATGGGGGCACGTCTGGGGGTTTCCCAAGGTTCGCAACATCGCGGTTTCGACGAGAGGGGAGATCACATGCTCCCACCTTCCGGCTTCGCTGTGAGCATCGGTCCAGTTCAACCCCAGCACATCTGTAAGAAAACATTCGGCGAGACGATGCCGCCGGACGATAGTTGTAGCTAACTCTCCGCCCTCACGAGTGAGAGTGATTTCACCGTCGCTCCTGATTTTGACGAGGTCTTCGCGCTCCATCCGTCGAATCATTTCGCTTACCGCAGGCCGGGATACCTCGAGACGTTTGGAAATTCTGGCTTGAATCACCGGCACACCATCTTCTGCTAATTCGAAAATCGCTTCGCTGTATTCCTCGAAAGCAGGATGGTGTTCGGTAGGTTCATACGCCACGTTCCGACCCTACCAGCAGCCCTGTACGAAGCTCGACAACTATTTGTTAAGGGTTCTTAACACTCAAAGTGAACTGTTTTTGGTGTTTCGATGAAGCAGATGGCTCGCGAACCGCTACGGTCGGCGCCTGATGCCACAACGAGCCCGCTTCCTTCTTGGACGAATCTTTCGAGTTCGAACCTTCGGAAGACAGTTAGCGGGAATTCGTTTCACCGAGAATCAAACATTCGCCCTTATGGCCGTCTTTATCGGGTTAGTTGGAGGCCTGGCAGCTGTCGCCTTTCATTATTTAATTGACTTTCTCAGTGAGGAGGTCTTTGGTCGACTTGCCGACTGGTCAGACAGTCTCGGGCCTTTTCGATACCTGCCCGGAATCGTGATAGGTGGGCTTCTTGTCGGACCTCTCGTAAGTCGCGCTGCTTCTGAGGCAAGAGGCCACGGCGTCCCCGAAGTGATGGAGGCAGTAAATCGTCGAGGGGGACGAATCCGAACGCGAGTTGCCTACGTCAAAGCGATCGCTTCAGCCCTCACCATTGGATCGGGAGGATCGGCAGGTCGAGAGGGCCCAATCGTTCAGATCGGCTCAGCCTTGGGTTCGACCATGGCACGCTTATTTCGAATGTCGGACCGGCGGCGGTCTACCTTCGTTGCCGCTGGAGCCGCAGCAGGTATTGCTGCGGTTTTTAATGCGCCCTTAGCAGGGGTGTTCTTTGCTCTTGAAGTGGTACTGAGGTCGTTCACCGCGCGAGGGTTTTCTACCGTAGTCATTTCGGCTGTCGCCGCCAATGCTGTATGGCGAGTTCTTGTAGGGGATGAGTCGGTTTTGACTGCGGAAGTACATCAGTTGGTTCATCCCACCGAATTGATTTTCTACGCCCTACTGGGCGTAGTGGCGGCGATCGTAGCGGTCGGATTCGTGCGTCTTCTGTACTTCGTAGAGGATCGGTTTGACGCGCTCCCAGTCTTGGCTGACTTTCGGCCCGCAATTGGTGCCCTAGCGGTAGGCATATTGGGTGCCATCTCATTTGACCTCCTCGGATCAGGGCTGTCAGGCATAGACAAAGCTCTCGCCGGAGAGTTCGCGTTCCGGCTGTTGTTGCTTCTTTTGCTTGGCAAAATGTTGGCAACAGCGTTGACTCTTGGATCTGGCGGATCCGGAGGAATTTTTTCACCCGCATTGTTTATTGGTGCTCTCCTGGGTTCCGCCTACGGTCAGGTAGTTCACCAACTTTTTCCTACGTCCACGGCTCCTGCGGGCGCATATGCCGTAGTAGGAATGGCGGCGGTCTTCGCTGCGGCCGCTCAAGCTCCGATGTCGAGCATCTTCATAGTTTTTGAGATGACGAACGACTTTGGTTTGATTATGCCGCTGATGGCTGCTTGTGCGGCGGCCACCGTCGCCTATACGGCGATTAAGAAAGACTCTATTTACGAAGTCAAACTCCGACGTAAAGATGCGCTGGGACCCAAGCTTTCTGAGGGTGAACGTCTCATGAGTCAAGTGGCGCTGGTAGGAGCCGCTGAAGCTAAATACGCGGCGACCCTCAAAACAGCGTCGCTGCGACAAGCGATAGAGATAATGAAGCGGGGACGCGAGGAGATGCTTCTCGTGGTGAGCACTGATCGTGCTCTGGAGGGTGTCGCATACCTTCGTGACGCCGAGGTAAAACTCGCAGAGTCGCCGGATGCGAAAGTTCTAGAAGTGGTTCGCGACGATCACCCTGTTGCTCATCCTGGAGCCACCCTCGAAGAAGGCATGCAAATGCTCGAAAACGCCAACACGGACCTTCTTCCAGTACTTGACTGGAATGACCGTGTTCTTGGTGTGGCCAACAGAGTTTCCATCGTGAAGGCATACGAAACCACCGAACCGCGATAACCAAGCGTTACTCAGTTAAACAAGCCCGGCTGCCTGAGCTATTACAGCAAGATGCTTGTCGAAATCTTTGGTTGGAACCGCTGGGGCGAGCACAAGCTCATCAACCTGAAGTGACGCCGCGATCTCGACCTTCGATTCGATTTCAGCCGGATCAATTCCCGATAGCGGGAGTCCGAGCTTAAAGTCGAAATTGTCGTCGGTTAGGTCCCTGTCGTGAGCGTTCAAGATCTCACCAAGTTTGCCCAGATGGGCTTCGATGTCAGGTTGAGCCCACCAGCCGTACCAACCATCCCCAAGTCGCGCCGCGCGTCTCATTGCCGCAGCCGAATCTCCGCCGATGATGATCGGAGGCCCACCCGGAGTAATGGGCTTCGGGTTCATCACCGCATCTTCGAAATGAACAAACTCGCCCTGGTAGGTCGCTCGTTCTTGAGTCCACGCCACACGCAAAGCTTCTATGTACTCGTCTAAACGTTGACCTCGCTTCGCGAAGTCAACACCAAGAGCTGCGTACTCCTCCCATGACCAGCCAGACCCAACCCCTAGTTCGAACCTCCCGTCAGTGAAGTGATCGAGCGTCAGTATTTCCTTGGCTGTCAACAGTGCAGGCCGTTGAGTCAAGATCAACACGCCGGTGAGAAACCGCAAAGTGTTTGTGCAATGCGCAGCAGCCTGTGCAACAAATAACGGGTCAAAGATCCCAGTGTCGGGACCCCAGTTCGGTTCGCCGTCATCCGTATAGGGATAGTCAGACTCATAAGTTGGGAAAAAGACCACATGTTCAGGCAGGGAAAGGGTTCGAAATCCCAAGCCCTCCACCGCTTGTGCGAAATCCCTAACGAATGACAAATCTCGACGCGGCGAGTTACCAAAAAAGCCGGCGATGCTGATTTCCATAATGAAGCCCCTTTAAACAAACAACAGTCTGACCGTTTCTCACGTTCGCTGTCGAAATTCAGGCCACAGCCTCATATAGAGGTCCATATGACGCAAATTTTGGCAACAGGATCGCTAACTTCAATAGTCGTGTCCGACGAATTTTCGCCAAACGCTGATGAACTGGTCGTTCATAACGACCGTTTCGCCGAAAACTTCGAGGATGGTGATCTCGCTGTCGCCCCGATGATGCGCTTAGCAGTGGTTGCTTGTATGGACTCTCGGATGGACATCTTCAAGATTCTCGGGCTGGAAAACGGTGAAGCACATATCGTTCGAAACGCTGGTGGTGTCATCACCGACGACGTCATCCGCTCCCTTTGTCTGTCCCAAAGATTCTTGGGTACCCGCGAAATCATTCTTTTGCATCACACCGATTGTGGGCTGCAAATGGTCAGCGAAGACGAGTTCAAGGCCGAACTTGAAGCGGAACTAGGTATCAAACCTCGCTGGTCCCTTGAACCCTTCGCTGATCCATACAGCGACACCCGTCAATCGATGCAACGNCTTTTGTTGACCCCCTTCGTCGATGCCCAACATCTGCGCGGCTTCGTCTATGACGTCACCGACGGGCACTTACACGAGGTCCCACAAGCAGAATAGAGCGCACCCCGCTACCGTCTCGGCGAGATGGCCCACCCTGATATCCCTGGAAACTCCACTAAAGACCGGCGGCGACTTCTCCCGCTCTACCTGTGTGGAATTCTCGGACCGTTCGGCGGTTCGGTGCTGTCCCCAATGATTCCCGAGTTGAGAGAGGCTTTCGACACGACCACAGCGACTATTGCATGGGGGTTCGGCGCTTACTTTTTTCCTTACGCGACGCTTCTCTTGGTCTCAGGAACGCTCGGCGAAAAATGGGGTAGGGGGCGAACTGTCCGGGTCGCAGTTTTTCTATATGCGTTGGCGTCATTGAGTTGCGCTTCTGGCGCCTCCTTGTGGTTGTTTTTTGGAGGTAGAGCCGCACAGGGGGTGGTCAATGCGTTTATGACCCCATTACTCATAGCAAGCCTTACCGACCTCGCACCAAAAGATCGAGTAGGTCGTGCTGTCGGCACGTACGCGGCTTTTCAGGCAATCGGCGGGGTTCTGGGCATGCTGGTCGGAGGTGTCGCCGCCGACGTTGGTTGGAGATGGGCCTTTGTGGCAATTGCTGTGGTGGCAGCAACCCTGAGTTGGACGCTTCCCAAAGCCCGAACTCCTGAAGGCCCCGTTGTGCTGGGAATGCGATCAGTTCTGAATCGACGGATGTTCATGCTGGGGTTAGTAGCGCTGACACAATCCATAGGTCCGGGCGGAGTGCAGCTTTTAGTAGCTCTCGTCAGTCGAGACGTCCTCAGTTTGTCTGGATCTGCCACTGGCGCGTTACTGATCACGGGTTCGTTGTCAGCGGCACTCTTGACGCCCAGGTGGGGTGCGGTCATTGACCGGTTCGGTGGAAAACGCGCCACGGTTGCCGCGCTCATCTTGTCGATGTTGGGAGCAGTCGCTTTGTCGCAAGCAAACACGACCCTGTCATTGATCATGGTCTGGGCTGTGGTCGGCGCGCTCGTGCAATGCATCTCAACGGGCTTCCAGGCACTAGCGGCCACAGGAGTACCAGGAAACAGAGGGGGAGGGGTCTCCTTTGTCCTGTCACACCGTTTCCTCGGTCACGCGATTGGACCACTGATTTGGGTGCCTGTATTCGAACGCAACGTGTCGTTCGCTTATCTGGGAGCAGCGTTAGTGGGCGTCCTATCCATTTCATTCGTTTACGCGGCCCAACACGACACCCTTGCTGGTGTCGAGTAACGCCGAGCTACCGAGTCGGAAGCCAGTCAGCTATAGCGGCCCCGATTTCATGAGGGCTGTCTTCTTGAACGAAATGAGTACCACTAACAGTTACTTCGGTCTGGTTTGGCCAGCTACGACAAAACTCTCTTTGTGGTCCGACCAAAATCGACCCTGGGTCAGCATTGATAAACAGCTTTGGGACATCTGAACCGCTAAGCCACTGCGCGTAGTCCTCAACGAGCGCTACAACATCCGGTGGTTCGCCTTCGATAGGAATCTCTCGAGGCCAGGTAAGGGTTGGGCGACGATGTTGTGGATCCAGGAACGGCTCCCGGTACACAGTCATCTCCTCTTCAGATAAGCCCCGGATCACAGCACTCGGAAGTACCCGTTCGACGAAAATATTTTTCTCGATCACCATCTCTTCACCAGCCGGTGAGCGGAATCCTTGAAATACTCGCCGTCCTCCTTCATCGAAGTTCTGCCAGGTGATAGGAGTGACGATTGCCTCCATATATGCGATGCCGGCGACGCGATCTTGATGACGGTTCGCCCAGTCGAACCCGAGAGCAGAGCCCCAGTCGTGAATGACGAACGTCACGTGGTCACCAAGGTCCAACTCGTCCAGGAGTTCATCCAAATATTCGCGATGGTCGACAAATCGGTATGTGCCTGGGCTGACATCATCGAGTTTGTCGGAGTCGCCTTGCCCGATCAGGTCTGGCGCTATGCATCGGGCCTTGCCTGAAACATGGGGGATGATGTTGCGCCATAGGTACGACGACGTCGGATTGCCATGCAAAAAGACGACCGGGTCACCTTCACCAACCTCGTGGTACGCCATTTGTTTACCCAAAACAGTTTTGTATTGCTTGGAAAGTCGCTCGGTAGAGAAAGGCGCGTCGGACATCTTCACTCCTCTTTGGCGGATGCGTCTGCCTTTCCTACACCAGATTCAATTCGGTTGCTGAAATCGCGGTGGGAACCGCGGTCCGGACGAAAAGTTCGGGGGAGTGTTTCGTGGCTTAGGCGTCACCGAACACTGAAATAGCCGTCGCGATATTGGATTCGAAAACGACGTCTGATTCCATNGCNGCTTCNAGCCACTCCGGTCGTCCAATAGAGACGACAGCGATGGCTTTATCCATGCCTGACAAAGCCGCAACCTGGCGGACGTGTTCCGCGGCATAGTCAGGAGGACGAGTATCGGAAGCTAGTTCGAGCAAAGCCCAAGGATCAGGCGTGTTGCGTCGCGTCTCGTCTTGTGGAACATAGAGAAGCGTTGGGGAGGTTGGTCGTGCACCGCCCCCATCCAATCCTGTACCGTCCGCAATCACCAAACCGCGGATATCGCGAGGCCGAGACCCGAAAAGGAGCAGCCCGACGTACGCTCCGAGGCCGTAACCCAGCAAGGTAACTGGCCCGAGTTCAGCGATGACGGCATCGGCATCGGACATGAGAGCCTCGCAGGTGTACCCGCCCCCAGCGGGCAGGGTTGAGTCGCCATGCCCAGTGAAATCCAAACCAAAGACAGGACCTGCCCAACCTTCAGTGACGGGCGGCGCCGTCGAAGGTGTGCGCTCTCCGAGCCCATGAAGGATCAATAAAGGGCGTCCGCTACCTTCTCGAAGTTCATGAAGCGCGAGCTGGCTTCGCACATGATGGAGAAATGTCGTTTTCATAGGGCCCGTCCCAGGAAATCAACGACAATTTCTGCAACGTCTTCGGGTCGTTCGATGTGAACGAAATGACCAGTGTTCGCCAATGCATGGAACTCGGCCCCGTCGGGCAAGATAGGTAACGCTTCGTCGGGAGTGGTTCCCCAACCCATTTCCTCTTCGATTGTGCCGATGATCCCTAAGAACGGAACGTGGAGACCTCGAAGCCGGGGAATTGCCCAATGAGGTTTCCATGCCCCCGATGGCCCGAATCGTAACGTCGGATCGATCTTCCATCGCCAACCCTCAGTGTCTTCTCGAGCGCCCACAGTCACCAGATACTGCAACCACTCAACAGATAACCGCGGGTTCATCACCCGACGTCGTTCTGCTAACCCTTGAAGGGTGTCGGCTCGACGGTTAGTGCTCCCAGCGCGCCGTCGATGATCCAGCCACGCCGCCAATTCTGTGTCGAGGGCGGCAACGTCAGTTCGGTCAATCTTTTGCGCGAAGCCGCGTTCGTTAGGGATGCCATCAGGTTGATGACGGCGCCAATGCGGTGTGGGATCACCTCGGCAAGCTGATCCACCATTCCGCCGCCCTTGCTGTGCCCTAACACCGGCACAGGGTCAGCGGAACCGAGCGAAGCAAGGACCAGCGCCGCGTCACGAACGTCGGCTTCCCATGTGTACAGCGCAGCGAGGTCGCTATCACCGTGCCCTCGCTGATCCCAAGCAACCGCTCGAAAGCCTGCCGCAGCGAGCAGTGGTCCCAGAATGTCGAAAGTGCCCGCGAAATCGAACCCACCGTGTGCAAGTAGTACCGGTTGAGCTTTCTCGTCTCCCCATTCGACGACAGACACCTCGATGCCACCCACATCCACGCGGCGCGTCCGATCAGGGCGTTGAGCCTGGGGTAAAGACGCGCGGATAAGTTCGATTTCGTTGTTCATAGCTAAAGGGGGCTTACTTAGCTAGCGCAGCTTGCATCGCAGACACTGTCTCAACGATTGAGCGTCCTTCAGTTTCTGTCACCGATGACCAAGCGGGGACGAGCATTTCATCGGTGAGAGTTTCTGCTGCCTGCCAACGGGTTCGGTGGTCGTCGGTTACCTCTACTCCCTCGTGCCAGCCGAACATGGCGATGTCATCGGGGCGTCGGACTCGGTGCGCCATTTCTGGAGAAAGGCCACACGCTGCGAGAGCCACTAAATGGACGCTGCCGCGCATCTCGCGAAGCACGGTAGTCATC
>JGI26060J43896_10000542_pt1 | contig 13789 bp, 13 predicted proteins | sample MarorgKNORR_S2LV_6_FD_43896 | JGI IMG/M metagenome (IMG submission 43896) | reverse complement strand
GCTTCTGCTTCTGCTTCTGCTTCTGCTTCTGCTTCTGCTTCTGCTTCTGCTTCTGCTTCTGNTTCAATGCTCACTATAGCTTCTTCTAATAGGGTATTTAGCTCAATTTTTAAAGATGCTTCTTGTTGTCTAATAGATTCCAAGATTGTTATCAATTGAGATCGATTATTGAGTATGGAGCTTAATTCATTCTCATTTTTATCAATTAATGGCTGTATAGATTTTTCTGCAGGTGTTAAAAAAGCAAGGAAGACAAAAACTGTAGCAATAATAATAAAGAAGTCAGTAACTTTAGTGAGTTGTGTTAAAAAATTTTTGACCACCGTTTGACCCCTATTGAAGTAAACCTATTAAACCTAATCTAGAAAAAAAAGGGCCCTTTTGCAAGAGCCCTTTCAAATGCTTTTTAAAATGTATAAAACATTAAAAGCTTTTTTCCCATTTACATACCGCGTGAGCCGTACATACCTGAGAGTATTGCAAGAACAATAATACCTACAACTCCGGCATCACCTAGTTGATTGATTAAATCAACCACGTTACCAAGCACAGCGCCTACAAATGGAACGTCAGCTCCAAATACAACGCCTGCGGCAACACCTAGTGCTACTAAAGCTACAGTTATTTCTGTTAGTTCTGCTATCCAACCTTTGATTTTACCCATGATAAAATCCTCCCCTAATTAGGTTAATATTATTTCCCCCTTCTTCCGATTAAACAATAATAAAAAAAGAAGGAAATTCGATATAAGCAAATGCACTNAGATGTGTCAAAAATAGGTGTAATATTTGTTTTTATACAACATTTTAAAGATATGCTCTATCNCTTTGTGANTCTATGNTATCGTTNNAATGTAAAAAATATTGAATTTGCTCTTTTTTTTATATTTGATGCTATCTATATGATATATATATAGATATTTATTTATTTTAAAAAAATATTGAAATCTTATAGATTTACATAAAATATCGCGCTTTTTAGATTCATTCTAAAATAAAGAGTGTTTAAAGCAGGTATAAAAGAGGTGGTGGCCAGAGGTGGAATCGAACCACCGACACGCGGATTTTCAGTCCGCTGCTCTACCGACTGAGCTATCTGGCCATTGGTTGCATTATTTTATAGAAAAAAAAATATAATTGATAAAAATTTTACTCATTCACTGGAACATACTCTTTGGGTCTAGCAGAAGTCCCTTCAAATAAAAATTTCTTCATTTCATTTTGTAGGTAACTCCTTGAATCGGGGTCAACTAATGAAAGTCGATTCTCATTAATTAACATTGTCTGATGCTCTAACCACAACTGCCAAGCTTCCTTAGATATTTCATTAAAAATTTTTTCACCCAACTCCCCAGGATAAGGAGCACGATCCATCACTTCTCTTTCGTCTTTGAAATATGTGCAAAGTATTTTTTTATTCATCATTGAATTATAAACTATTTATTATTATTTTTATTGGTGCTGCTAAGCCAAGCTTATGAACATTATTCTTATTAAAACACTTCATCTGATTATTNGAGCTTATAAATTTACCTCTCAAGTAGATCTCAATCGGATGCATCTCTAAATGATAATGAGAAAAGCTATGCCTTATTACTTCCAGCTTCTTGCTATCAATAAGGCTATTACTAACAATACTTTTACACCATTTTAATGGATCTTCTTTAATATTCACTTGAGGTAATGACCATAAACCACCCCATACTCCCTCATTATTTCTTTTTTCTAATATGAAACTGCCGTCTTCAAATCGTATGATTAAAAAGTACTCTGATATTGTCTTTTTCTTTTGACTTTTTTTCTTAGTAGGGAGGATATGACTTAAACCTTCTTGATATGCAATGCAATTAATACTGCATGGGCAATTTTTACAGTCTGGATTTCTTGGGAGACATACGGTTGCTCCTAAGTCCATTATTGCTTGTGTGTAATTTGCAAAATCTTCTTTGGGGGTAATCAACGTTGACAGCTCCCAAAGCCTTTTATTCACATCAGACTCACTATAATGTCCATGAATACCAAAGAAACGAGCTAGAACCCTTTTAACATTACCATCTAATATAGGTCTAGACTCAATATTGGAAAGGGATAAAATTGCGCCTGCTGTTGAAGGTCCTATCCCTGGCAATGAAATAAGCACTTCTAGATTCCTTGGAAATCGACCTTTGAAATCATCTTTAATGATGTTAGCAGTAGCATGAAGATTTCTAGCTCTTGAATAATAACCTAAGCCAGACCATAGAGATAAAACATCATCAATATTTGCTTCTGCTAAAGTTTTCAAATTTGGGAATCTTATGATAAATCTTTTAAAATAATCTATCACTGTTATCACTTGAGTTTGCTGAAGCATAATTTCAGAAATCCAAGTCTTGTATATGGATGAATTTTTTTGCCAAGGTAGAGTTTTCCTACCATGGATCTGCCACCATTTGAGTAATGGTTCAGATATTATCTTTTGATAATCTTGTTCCAAAAAAAATAACTTAGCCTACTATTTTAGTAACGCCAATAAATGCAACTATAAAGATTAGAAAATAAGTCGTATGAACCCAAACTAATGTTGTCTTCATTCCTGAACTAATTGACTCTTCAATTTCTGGACTAGAGCCTTCTGTTGCAAGCCTTTCAAAAGCTAAGCCAAGAGGAAAGAAGGCAATCTCAATGCCTAGGATTGTAATATTAACAAGACCATATAATCCTACTTTCAGTGCAATAGAATCCACATCTGGTCGAACCTCAAATGGACCGGTACCTAGAAAATGTGAAACTGAAACGATAATTAAACCTATACCTAATGATCCAACTATAATTCTATTGATTTTTGACAACTTTTGGCCCAACGGCTTTTCAAGGTTTGCTGCTCCACCCACATTAATGACTAACCAGACAATTATAAATGCCCACATCATCACTAATGTTAAGATACTTGGGTTGAGGTAGCCAAGAGATTTTGACAAGTGCACACCTAAAGGTAATGCCATCACCCACATAACTCTGGGTAAAAGTTCGATAATCAGAGCCATCTCTAACATTTTAAATCTAGCTTCAACTCCCAAAGTAGGATCTGTTGATTTCTTGCTACAAAGCATTACTCCGACATCAGTACCCAACCAGAAAACAAACATACAGATATGCAAAAACTTCCAAATCTCATATTCAGCCATTCTTCAATCCCCCAATTTTTAGTTTGTCGTAACCTCAGGCTCCACCAACTCGCCATCTTCTTGCCAAATAAAAAGTTCTCCAATGTACATGGTTAACATGGCTTGCGCCTCTTCAGACGAGCTATCAGCCTCAAGTGCTTCCAAATTTCTTTGCGCTAACTCTATAGCTCTTGGAATACGCCAAGCTCTAAAAGCTCTGCTTTGTTCCATACTAACTGAAACACGTGTTAGCTCTAAATAATCCTCTGTCACTGTTACATCAACACCTGACCATGAAAGACTTTGTTCTGACATTTTTCTACTCCAATTTTTTCTATAACTATGATTATCATTTAATGAAAATATTTTGACAACTCTTTATCAAATAAAAAGTTTAATATATTCTAACCTTACTTAATTTCAAAAAGGAAACATTATGAGACCTCATGTAGAACTTATACAACAAAGTGACCTATGTTGGCATCCTGCAGAAATGCATGGTGGAACAGGAAGAGCAATGCAGCGAAACCTATCTTATGATGAAGAAGATGGATCATGCTCAACAAAAATTCTATTCGAGACTGTGTGGGATCGACCAGGTGGTTACCATGAAGCTGACACTGAATGGTTTGTTCTCGAGGGCAAAGTTAAAATGGGTGATCAAATATTTGGTCCTGGAATGTACTGGAGAGCCCCTGCTGGACTTAGAGTGCCTGAAATATCAGTTGATGAAGGAACAGAAATACTTCTTTTTAGAGAATATGGTGGCTGGGGTTTTTCAGTTTCAGAAGCTAATAAAAGTGAATTTATCCCAGAGGGAGGCAACACTGGCTCAGATCAACCAGGAAGCCTAACTATTTGTGACTCTACAAAAATGGATTGGATGGATAATATTTATGAAGGAGATACTCAACGATTCCTACAGCTAAAAATTCTCTATCATGATCCTTCACCTGAGGGAGAGAATGAAAAAGGTTTTATTACTATGCTTGGTTGGGCTCCTCCTGGTTGGACAGATGATAGACTGATTCATCATCCAATTTTTGAAGAAGCTTACACTTTAACAGGTCACCTTGATTACAATTTTGGTCGATTTACACCAGGAACCTATTTCTTCCGGCCCGCTAAAGTTAAACATGGCCATTTTATTACTGGCGAAGAAATGGGAGCAAGTTGGATCTTTAGACTAGATGGTGCTCTTATTAATTGGGTGACTCTTAATTCACAAGTCATCGTGAAAGGTGATGCTGTTAATTATGATCCTAAAACACAAGGCCCTGTTATGGCAGGATTGCCGGTGCGATCCAAATCAACTGGACCATGGGATTTAGACGGACAGTAGTGAAAAACCATTAAGAATTATAATATTTATCGGATCATAAGTATTATAATTCTATCCTTAAAATACTCGGGATTTTTATCATGAGCGGAACAATTGATATTGTTGTTAATCTATATACTCCACAAGAAGTTAAGCTGGGGCAAACTGGTTTGGATGAAGATTTTAAAGAACAAGTTAGAATGCCAAAAGAGATGAGGGGAGGTGTTTCAGTTGATCAGTATCTAGAAAAGATGGATACCGCAGGCATAGAAAGATCTCTTTTAATTGCTGTTCGAGCTGGTGATATCAGAATGCCAGAGTCGTTTGAAGTTCCTTATGAAAGAGTGCAAGAGGTTTGCAGTAAACATCCTGAACGATTTTCAGGTCTAGCAGGAATAGACCCTTTTAGAGGAATGTCTGGCCTCAAAGACCTAGAACAAGCAGTCAATGAATATGGTTTTGTAGGGGCTCACCTCTATCCACATTGGTGTGAATTACCACCGGATCATAGAAAGTATTACCCTTACTATGCAAAGTGCTGTGAGCTTAATATCCCAATCATGATGCAAGTTGGTCACAACTTGATTTATTCTAGAAACAGAAGATTGCCAAGTGTAGCTAGGCCTATATTGCTCGATCAAGTTGCTATTGATTTCCCTGAACTAAAATTAATTGGAATTCATATAGGCATTCCTTGGACAGANGAAATGATTTCAATGTGTTGGAAGCATGAAAATATTTACACTGCAGGTGATGCTTATGCTCCTAAATATTGGCCTAAATCTTTTGTTCATTATGCAAATTCGTATGGCAGTCATAAAGTCATGTTTGGAACAGACTGGCCTGTAATTGATCCTATCCGAGCGATAAAAGAAGTTGATGATTTAAATTTAAAAGAAGAATCAAAAAAACTGATGTTAAGGGACAACGCTATCAAAGTATTTAATCTTGATTAATTNGTAATGGCTGACTCTACCCAAATACCAAACACATTCAGGCATCTATCCATTCCAGATGGAATCAGAGCAGCCATGTCAAGAAACCCAAATAAAATTGCTATGAAGCATTGGGATCATGAAAGAACCTATCGCACTCTAGTCAATAGAATGGATATTATTACTAATGGCTTGATACATGATTTCAATTTAAGCAGCAAAGATCATATCGCTATTGTTGCTGGTAATTCCATTGAATATATGGAAATTGTTTTAGGTGCTTCACAAGCAGGAGTTCCAATAGCTACAATTAATCCTAAGCTGTCCCCACTAGAAATACAGGCAATCTGTGATGATGCTGAGGCAAAAGTATTGTTTGTAGATCAAGCTAGCTCTGCCTCACTTTTAGATTGTGAATTCAAGACAATTAAAAATATTATAGTTATTGAGAGAGAGCTTGAAGACTGGATGAAACAATCTAAACCAATTAAAGAAGTACCTATTGTTCAAGAATGGGATGTTTTTACAATGCCCTATACATCAGGTACCACAGGAAAACCGAAGGGTGTTTTGGTTCCACATCGGTCCAGAATTCTTACTTTATTTGCTATGGCAGTTGAGTATGGATGCTACTCTCCTGATGATAGATTTTTAGCCATTGCTCCAATGTGCCATGGTGCTGGAATGATATTTTCATTGGCACCAATTTTCTTTGGAGGTTATGCTCAAATCATGGATGGGTTTAACCCTGAAATCATAGTAAAAACTTTTAAAGAAGAAAATATAACTGGTTTTTTTGGCGTTCCTACACATTTTCATGGAATTCTTGGTTTGGAAAAAAGTTTACTTACAAATCATCATAGTGAGTCTTTGGCAACCATTATTTCAAATGCAGCGGCTCTTCCACAAAAGATTAAAGAAGGTATCGTTGAAACATTTGGAGAAGGAATGCTACATGAAACCTATGGTTCAACTGAGGGTGGAATCATATCCAATCTAAGACCTAAGGATCAATTAAGAAAACAACAATGCGTGGGTCAAGCTTTCCCCCTAACATCAATAAAGATTCTCAATGAAGAAGGTGAAGAATGTAAATCGGAAGAAGTTGGAGAGTTGTTTTCAACAAGTCCTTATTTATTCAATGGTTATTGGAATAGACCAGAAGAAACTGAAGAAGCACTGCAGTCAGGGTGGTTAACAGTAGGTGATCTAGCTAAAAAAGATGCAGACGGCTATCTGTATATTGTTGATCGGAAGAAAGATATGGTTATTTCAGGTGGGGTCAATATCTATCCTAGAGAAATTGAGGAAGTGATGTATGGACATCCTGATATTATTGATGTTGCTGTTGTTGGTGTAGCTGATGAAAAATGGGGAGAATCACTCAAAGCTTTTGTGGTGACGAAAAATAAAAAAGCACTCGAACTAGAAGATCTAGAAAAATTCTGTGAGGGCAAGATATCAAATATTAAAATTCCTAAAATCATCTCTGCAATTGAATCGATACCTAGAAATGCCAATGGAAAGGTATTGAAAACAGAATTGAGAAAAATAAACTGATGGCTGAGAAACAAATTACAGTTGATTATTACTTTGATTACTCCTGTCCATGGACATACTTAAGTTATAAAAGATTAAATCAAACAATTTTAAGAACCGCATCTCTTATAAACTGGAAACCAATTGAGATTTCATTAGTCCGTTCATTAATGAAGAGTAAACAGCTAGAGATTTCTCCAGCAGTGTCTAACTATCGAGACAAAGATCTGCAAGATTGGGCCACTTACTGCAGTGTTAAAATAAAAATACAAAAAGACATGGATCATGCCATTGCAAAAAAAGCACTCCAAGGTGCTTTTTATGCAATAAAAGAAGAAAAGGCCTATGAATATAGTGGTTTGATATTTCAGTCTCACTTTGGAGAGTGTTTAGATATATCCAATACAGAGATATTACTAGATATAGCTGAAAAGATAGGCTTGGATAAAAAAGAATTTCTATCGATAATTGAAACCAATCATTTTGATAAACAATTAACAAGTAATGCTCAAGAGTTAATAGATAAAGGCGGTTTTGGCTCACCAACTATGTTTGTTGAAGATAAAATGTTTTTTGGTAATGATCGGATGAATTTAGTTGAGTTTGCTATTGGACAAGCAAGCGGAAAAATACTAGTTATTCCTGGACAACATAACTCTTAAAAGAAACTTTGTGTTAAATTGAATTTATGGATAAACAGATAAAAACCTCTAGAAGAAATTTTTTACTTGGAGCAGGTGCTGGTATATCTCTCCACTATTCAAATGCTGTCATTGCTCAAGACAATAATATTACTTATAGATCTTGGGAAGATGTTGCTAGAAAAAAATGGACTTGGGATAGTGTCACTCATTCAACGCATGGAACCAATTGCACAGGCCAATGCGCGTTCAATGTTTTTGTGAAGAATGGTGTTGTATGGAGAGAAGAACAACAAGGTGAATATGGATCATCCAGCGATGCCCCAGACTATGGACCCAGAGGGTGTCAAAAGGGTTTGAGCCATTCCAAATATATGTATGGCAAACAAAGAATTCTCTATCCGCTAAAACGAGTGGGAGAGAGGGGTGAAGGAAAATGGGAAAGGATCACATGGGATCAAGCTATGTTAGAAGTGGCAGATAAATTCCTAGATTACAGTATTGAGCATGGACCGGAATCAATCACCTGTGGACTTGGCACACAAATGGTTATGAAAAGAGCATCTTATGCCAGCTTGCTAAGATTTGCGAATATCAGTGGTGTTCAAATGCCTGAGGCATTTGCAGGTGTTGGTGACTTATTCTCAGGTGCACATATTACATTTGGTCATGTCACCTTGGGCAATACCATGGCTGAAATATACAAATCAAAATGTTGTTTAATTTGGTTTTGCAATCCGGCTGTAACTCGTATTCCAGATGCTCATTTTTTCTGGGAAGCTAAATATAATGGCACTGAAGTTATTTCAATCTCACCTGACTTCAATCCTACCGCTATGCATGCAAGTAAGTGGTTAAACCCAAAACCTGGCAGTGATATTGCCTTAGCCATGGCTATGGTTCATACGATATTAGAAGATAAAACTTATGATACTGATTACATGAAAGAACAATCAGATCTGCCCTTCTTGGTAAGAAAAGACAATCTTAAATATCTAAGAGAAACAGATTTCATAAATACAAGTGATGCAAAAGATAATCTATTTTATGTTTGGGATCTTGCCAGTGAATCGTTAGTTGCTGCACCAGGAACAGGAACACCGCCAGTGGCCCCAGGAACGCCTGANCATCTCATTCAAATGCCTTCAATTTCCTTGGAAGGCATAGATCCAGCTTTAGAGGGAGAGTGGACTATAGAAACTGATAATGGGCTTGTAGAAGTAACAACCATCTTTGAATTAACCAAAAGAAGGGCTGCCGAACACACACCGGAAATGGCAGAGGAAGTTACAGGTGTTAATGCNCAAGTAATCAGAGAAGTAGCTAGAAAATTTGCCTTAGCAAAACCTGGAATGATTTATGCTGGTTATCGTGCTTCAAAATACATACATGGGGATCTATTGCAGAGGGCTTTCTTTTTATTGCTNTGTATTACGGGCAATACAGGTAAAGAAGGGGGTGGCCTCACCATCACNAATNTAGCAAAAGATGATGCAGTATTTCCATTTGCAATGAAAAATCCAGCTGCTGCTTTTAGAGTAGCAACTTTATCTAGATGGGATTATGTTCATGCCAACATGAAAGAATTTAATGAAGATATCTATGGAAAAGAATTAGCAGATGAGATGGATGACTATTTTAATCAATCTGTTGAAAATGGTTGGTTCCCAGACTACTCCAAAGTTCCATGGAAAATGGGTATATTCTCGGGAACAAATGCAGCAGCATGGCGATCATCTGGAAAGCGTTGGAGGGAAACTGCCTTCGGTAAACTTGATACTATAGTGACTTTTGCAACAGATATGGGCACGACATCAATGTATTCAGACTATGTTCTACCGATAGCACATCATTATGAAAAACATGATTTTCACTTAGAGCCCAGAACACCCTTTATGCAGGTGATTGATAAGGCAGTTGAACCTTTAGGGGAATGTATAGATGATTGGGCTGCTTATGAGAAGCTTACGAAAGCTATAGCTCAAAGAGCTAAAGAGAGAGACCTCCAACCAATTGATGACAATGTGATAGGAGTCCCTATAAAACGAGACTTTAAAAAATATCATGATGACTACACTGATAATGGAACCATCACATCAGTTAAAGAAGTAATTCAATTTCTTCTAGACAATACAAGCGGCATACAAAATGTTTCCTATGATGAGCTTGCTGAGAAAGGATTTATTAGAAACAAAGGTTCGGAAACAACAATGCATAGTAAGGAATCGCCCTACTATTCTGATATTTATGATAGCGTCAATGAAAAAATTGGATATAAAACTCTCACTCATCGACAACAATTTTATATTGATCATGAATGGTTTTTTGAATTTGATGAAGTTTTACCCAGACATAAGGATGCGCTTGTCAACAAAGGTTACCCAATGAAGATGCTTATGGGTCATGCAAGACATGGTATTCATAGTATGTGGAGAGACGATAGTTTCTTGCTCAGCTTACAAAGAGGTGAGCCTGATATTTATATAAATCCTGATGATGCAAAAAGCAAAGGTGTCAGCGATGGTGAACTGATTAAAGTTCATAATAAGGCTGGTTCATTTATTGCTCAAGCTCACGTCACATCAGCAATGGGGCCAAATATGCTTTATATGTATCATGGCTGGGATCCAATGATGTTTAGAGATAGACAAAATTTTGGAGCAGTTGTTCAAACAGGTGGGCTTATTAAGCCTACATCAATTGCTGGAGGTTATGGTCATCTAGGCTGGAAACCATTTGGTTATGAGCCTAATCATACTTTTCATGACTACACTTGTGATTTTGAGAGATATGTTGATAGCTGATCAACAATTCATTTATATTAGTGAATTAGTATAAATTCCTAAGTAGAAAAACTTGATTTAAAACACTTCCCCTCTTGGTACTGGTTTCAAAAATAGAAAAATTAGAGCTGCAAGAATAATAGGTATTATACCAACTATCGTATATGCCATATTCCAACCATAAGCTGTAGCGGCATATGTTATAGCTAGAGGACCTAACCCAAAACCTAAATTAATACCTAACGTTCCACAAAAACTAGCTCCTGTCGCTCTAACCTCAGCTGGAAAGTTTTCAGCAATAAAGGTTGCCATAACTGCATACGCACCATAAAAGAATAAGGTCATTAGTCCATAGCTGATCAGAACCTTATTCCAAGAATCAGCAAACCAAATTAAATAAACAAAAGCTAAACCACCAAGGAGTGCCCATAGAATTATGGTATTACGTCTTATTAAGAAAAATTCACCCACAATTGCAGCTGCAATATAGCCAAATGAGCCTATTCCATAAGAAAGTCCTACTATCTTAATTGCATCTACAATCTCCCAGCCTCTTGATTGCGTAAAATATAGAACCAACATTAAGGTGCTGCCATAAGCAAATGCATATANAAATTGTCCAGAGAATAAGAGCAAAGTCTTTCTTCTNTATTGCTGGTTAAATAATATCATGGTGCTAGGCTTAGGTTGGTCATCAGTTTTCTTATCTTGAGCCGCAAGCCATGCTTTAGATTCTGGTAAGTACTTGTGAATAATCCAACCATAAGGAACAAATAAAAANGCTAAAAGAAATGTATACCTCCAATTAATAGACAAAGTGTCAATCATAAATACCACTAAAAATGATGCAAAAAACCANCCTAATGGAAAGCCAATTTGCAAAATACCTGTGAATAAACCCCTGAATCTTGGTGGNGAAGACTCTGTTACTGTTGTGAGAGTAATCGGGGATTGNGCTCCGGCTGCTGTAAACCCAAGTGTCCTCGCAGCTAATACAGCTAGTGTATTNGGAGCAATAGCCAAATAAGCAACAAAAATAGGGGTTAAAAATGTTGAAATTAGTAATGATTTTTTTCTGCCAATCCGATCTGTTAGCACNCCTACTTGNGTACAAAGTATTCCTGATATAAAAAATGTGATTGCAACATACCAACCCACATCAGTGAGAGCCCANCCAAAATCCTCTTGGAATTTCTCACTTACTAAAATAAAAATAGAATGATCTAAATTGGCAAAAGTTACTCCAATCAAGCAGATAAAAAATACTTTATAAGACGATGCTGGTATTTGTTTGAAAGATTCCATTAGGTTACTTTCCTGACTACTATCACTGTTTTCTTGATTCATAAGCTCCTCAAATATGTATGTCTTGTTAACTCACTAATATATGTTTTAATAATATTAACAAGTTAGAACTTTATTTTTATCATTTAAATCAAAATAAGGAATTATGATGCTTCAATATTCAGCAGTTGGAATACAAAATGAGTCCCATATGGCGCTAGATATTAGTGATTACTGGAAAGACTTAGAGCGTTTAGAAACAAGCATTGGTTATGCTGTATGGAATTGCAGCCTAGATCTTCCAGTAAAATTGGTCACTATTTCTGAAGGTGGAATCGGTGGTTGGTGTTTGGGAGGTGGGGATGAGCATATTCGGATTGCTCGTGAAGTGGTTCCAGAAATCCCAGGGAAAGAAACAGAGTTTTTAGGAAAGATCTGTAAAGATCATGGCATTTATCTTATTGCTCAAATGATAGCAAAAGCTCCAGACATCATGAAGGATAGGATCTTCAATATTGCTTTTATTATTGATCCTAAAGGTGAGGTCATTCATCAACATATAAAAACTTCCTTCTATCAAAGAGAAACAAATACTGCTCCAAGTGATATATGGAATGTTTATATAGAGAAATATGGTGATGATCCAGAAAAGCTATTGGAGGCATTATACCCAGTTGCGAAAACTGAAATTGGTAATATCGGTACATTAATCTGTGCTGAGGGCAGCTATCCTGAGGCGGCAAGAGGTCTTGCATTAAATGGAGCTGAAATAATTTATCGGTCTCAATATCCNGAACCATGGATGGGAAATCAGATGAATCAAATTCAAAATCAGTCTCATGCNATCTTCAATACCTGCTATGTCCTCGCTCCTAATATTGGAGGAATTTATATGCCTGGAGGAGAAGACTTCAAAATGAGTAACGGCCGAAGTCAAATTATTGATTATCGTGGTCAGATTATTTCCGAGTATCTTAGTGGGGGTGAAGCATTGGTGAGTGGAATTCTTAATATTGATGGTCTTCGTGATTTTAGAGTCAGGGGNCAATGGCAAAACTTAGCCAAAGATATGAGNGTAGAAGAATATAAAATTATTTATGATGCCATGATGGCAAAGGGTGGAATTTACCCTAAAAATCTATGCATTGATGAACCCCCTTTTACTGAAGAAGACCAATTGGAGTTAGTAAAAAACCAAGTTAATAAAATGGTTGATATGGGTATATATACTCCTCCCCCTGATTGGGAGCCATTGGAAGTCAGTGAAAAAGTTCAAAGCCGTATCGATAAAGCAAAAGATATAAGTTAGTGGCCTGGCTTGGATTGTCTGATTTGGAATTTAATTGGAGTGTATGATCTGTGGCTAAAAAGTTAAATATCAACCGGCGTGACTTTGTGAATGGTGTTGCTATGAGCTTGACGGCATCCACTGCATTATCGCCTTTCGATCTGCTTGCCATGAATCATCAATCAAGCACTGACTCTTTGTATCCACCCGAACTCATGGGTATGCGAGGCAGCCATCCTGGCTCATTTGAAGTTGCTCATGCTCTGTCTAGGAATGGCGCACGTTGGGCAGAACCCACTAATCAGACCGATCGTGATTATGACCTGGTTGTTGTTGGAGGTGGTATTTCAGGCCTATCAGCTGCATATCTCTATAAGCAACGTCATGGGGAAAATTCAAGGATATTAATTATAGATAATCATGATGATTTTGGAGGCCATGCAAAACGTAATGAGTTCACTGTTAATGGCAAGCAACTTATTGGCTATGGAGGCAGTCAGTCTATCGCTGATCCAAATAGCTGGTCTCCTGTAGGAAAGAAACTACTGAAAGATGTAGGGATTCATACTGAGCGTTTTTATGATCACTTTGATCAAAATTACTTTAAAGATCGAAAACTACGACGTGGCCTGTATTTCAGTCGTGATCAATATGGCAAAGATTATGTATCCGATAATATTTTAGGAAAAAAAATAAAAGACAATGATCAAGAAATTATTAATATTATTAATGCCTATCCTATTGCAAAAGCCTCAAAAACTGCTCTATTTAAATTATTGAGTGAAACAGAGAATTATCTCGAAGGGATGGGGTCTCAAGAGGATATAATTAATCTGCTGAGACAAACAAGTTA
>JGI26060J43896_10000539_pt1 | contig 13816 bp, 9 predicted proteins | sample MarorgKNORR_S2LV_6_FD_43896 | JGI IMG/M metagenome (IMG submission 43896) | reverse complement strand
GAATCTTCCGCGTCATCTAAAAATTGAAATATTAAGCCTTAATCTAAAAGAATTTTTGCCCCTAAGATCTTTGTGGCTTCTTGTGCATTAATTNTAATTTTTAGTAATCATAAGCTTCCAGCTTGGGTTCTCGCCAAAATTTATTTCTAGCTAATCCGTTAAAAATTTTCAGCTGCTGCAGTAATGGCTGCTTTAAGCAGAAATGAGAAGGTTTTCTTTCATGAAGCTTGATTCTGCTTTGGATTAATGGGAAAACACTATCGTGGCTGGCAGACTTGCGGGCTCTTAATTCAGGACCTTGGTTGGAGCATATAATGGAGAACAACATCGGCTTGCTTCTCAGCAAGCGCGCAATAATAAATCCAGATCGTGAAGCCTATGTGGATGGCAAAACAGGTTCTCGCATCAGCTTTGCAGAACTCAATGTTCGCAGCAATCGCTTGGCCAATGCCCTAAAAGAATTGGGGGTGCAACCCGGTGATCGTGTCGCGTTGGCATTAATGAACAGCGTCGAGTTTATCGAGGCATTTTTCGCCATTGCCAAAATCGGCGGCGTTATCGTGCCGTTGAATTGGCGTCTTGTACCGAATGAACTGGAATTTATTCTAAAAGATAGTGGAGCGAAGACGATCGTTTTTGGTGAGCAATTCGTCGATATGATGAAAGATTTGCATGACCGAGGTGAGAAGACGCACGTAGAAAACTGGATTCAAGTAGCAGCCAATAGCAGAGAGGCTGATTTTTTTCAAGACTATGATCAATTCCGTGATGCTGCTGATGATTTACAGCCAGAAATTTTGGGAAAGGATGATGATTTACTTTTCATAATGTACACCTCTGGTACAACTGGATTGCCGAAAGGTGTTGTTCATTCTCATCATACTTGTATGTGGGCACTGATAACTTTTGGTGCGTCCTGTGATTTGAGAGGTGGTGATCGTTACGTAGTAGCGCTGCCTCTTTTTCATGTTGGGTCACTGATTCCCTTAGTACTTAATATTTATCAGGGTGTTACCAGTGTTGTTATGAAAGAGTTCAACCCAAAAAGAGCATGGGAATTAATAGAAGAAGAAAAAATCACCAACACGCTTCTCGTCCCAGCGATGTTGAATTTTATGACACAAGTACCCGATGTCACGCAATACGACTATTCAAATTTACGTTGGGTGCAGAGTGGAGCAGCGCCACTTCCGGTTAACTTGATTCAGCAATACGCCGATCTGAATATTGACGTTCATCAAATTTATGGGCTTACTGAATGCTGTGGTCCAGCTTGTGTTATTAGCGCCGAGGATGCGTTGTCAAAAATTGGGTCGACAGGGAAAGCCTTCTTCCATACTAATGTTAAAGTAGTTGATGACAATGGAAATGTCTGCGCTCCGGGTGAGCAGGGCGAAGTCTGGATGAGTGGTGAGCACATAATGATTGAATACTGGAATAAGCCAGATGCGACACGAGAAAGTATTACCGATGATGGGTGGCTTAAAACAGGTGATGTGGCGTCGGTGGATGAGGAAGGCTTCATTTACATTCAGGATCGGATTAAAGACATGATTATTTCAGGCGGGGAGAACGTCTATCCAGCCGAGATCGAAAATGTAATTCTGGCTCACCCTGAAGTGAGTGAGGTTGCAGTGATTGGTCAAGCTAGTGAAAAATGGGGTGAATCTCCCTTTGCGGTTGTGGTGAGAAAAATTGAACAATTACAGGAAGCAGATGTGTTGAAATTCTGCGACGGTAAATTAGCGAGATTCAAATTGCCAAAAGCGGCAGTATTTATTGATGAGATCCCACGTAACGCAAATGGGAAAGTGCTGAAGCGGGAACTGCGACTGCAATTCCCTGGCCCTGCTAAAGATTGACGGCTTCTAATTTAAATCTAGGACTTAGGTCCTAATCTTAAAACCAAGGCTTGAGGCCTAATCCTGTGAATAATTGCTAGCCGAAGATCCCTTTGAATAAGAAAAATAGTAGGATAGACAGTACAGCGCCAACCGGAAGTGTCACCACCCAGGAAAGGAATATACGGCCGACCACGCCTAAATTAAGCGCACCGATTCCTCGAGCCATACCTACCCCAAGCACGCCACCTACCAAGCAGTGAGTTGTAGAGACTGGAATGCCTGTACCAGTGGCCAATACCACAGTCGTAGCGGCTGCTAATTCTGCGGCAAAACCGCGTGACGGAGTTAGCTCGGTTATATTGCGGCCGATAGTCGCAATTACTCTATAGCCCCAAGTCGCTAAGCCAGCAACTATTCCGCCACCACCGAGGAGAAGTATCCACACTGGCAGTCTAGACTGTTCCAAAAATTCACCACCACTTTGTACCATGCCATTCACTGCTGCCAAGGGTCCGATAGCATTGGCCACATCATTCGAGCCATGGGCAAAAGCCATTGAACAGGCGGTGAAAATCATAAGAACACCAAAAACTCGTTCAACGCTGGCGAAGTGAGATGCTTTGTTACGAGAGGGTAGTTCTTTTATCGATCGGAGCATGAATACACCGAGGAAGCTCATCAGCAAACCTATGCCTATAGCAATTAAGATGCTTTCGTTATAGGAAAGATCTAAGCCTACATAACGAAGGCCTTTGACCAGAGTTACCATGGCTATAACAAAGCCGACTAAGAAAATGTAAAAGGGCACGTATTTCTTAGCATTTGCAAATGGATCATCGGTGTCGAGAACCAATTTTTGCACACTCCTAAAAATACAAAAAGCGACAAAACCAGATACCATAGGTGAAACTACCCAGCTGGCAATAATCCTCCAAATTTGGGGCCAAACTACTGCATCAACTGAAATCCCGACAACCGCAAAGCCTACGATGGCGCCAATAATGGAATGAGTAGTTGAGACAGGCCAGCCCCTACTAGACGCAACTAGCAGCCAAATGCCAGCAGCGAGCAAAGAAGAGAGCATTCCGTAGACTAATAGTTCTGGAGAATCTGTAAATCCTGCTTTCTCAATATCGATAATTCCGGAGCGTATTGTTGAGGTAACTTCACCTCCGGCAAGGTAGGCGCCAGCGAATTCAAAAATCATCGCGATCAGAATGGCCTGCTTTATCGTAATGGCTCCGGCACCTACAGATGTGCCCATGGCATTGGCAACATCATTTGCACCGACGCCCCAGGCCATGAAGAAACCAAATACACATGCCATTGCCAAAAAAATCATACCGTATTCAGAAATAATTTCAGACATCCGCAGAACTACCTATATGTTGTTATTAGTGATTTATAGATCAATTTAGTAATTATTAATGTGCTATGAGAATTAACAATCTACTACCGACTTTTTGTGAATCGTCAGCAATCTCACCGATCAGGTCGATGATTTTATATAGAAACATTACATTCACTGCCGGTAAGGTGGGTTCTAATTCGTAAAGAGAAGCTCGCAAATGAATTTGATGAACATCACTCTTATTTTCCAGTTCATCCAATTCTTCAATGAGTTCTTCAACCAATTCGACTTCTCGGCCCCGAAACCCGGCTTCTAATAATTCATCTAGCTCATTAATTGCTCTTAAAGCCTGTCCTGAAGCCTTGAGGCTTAGCTTGTAATACTTCAAAAGTGAGTCAGAGAGTTCGCCGGGAATCTGCATTTTTCGACCTAACATCAAACCGGCGATATCCTTTGCACGATTCGCAAGACGATCTTGAATGCTGAGTAATTCGAGTAAATCCGATCTGGCTACAGGAAGTAGTAAACTTTTAGGGAGGTTAGTTCTGACATTGCTTTTGAGGTCGTCGGCTTCATTCTCTGCAGAACAAATCTCCTGTTGGAGCTCATAAGCTTTCTGCCAATCGTCTGCAATACACGCATCGAGAAAGTCGCCTAGAATGATGACGCAGCGCTGAGCATTCGCCATGTGTTCTTGTATTGGCCGTATCGGAGACCTTCCGAAAAGTGCGGCAATTGAATTTGACATGAATTTAACTCCGGATCCAATTCGCGCGTATTAAACCAAATCGATTGCGTCCTTGCTAGTAGCTTCGTGAGATATTTATTACTATTTTATAATATTTATGAAAAGCTCAAGTTTGTCGCGAAATTTTTCTCTGCATTGTGGTGTTTTTAATCGATTTGAGTTGATGGTTTGTCGCTTCGAGGCTGTATTTTTCTCGAATTTTGTGGGTATATCTCTGCTATTACGAAGTGATTAGTTTTTGGGGTAATTGGTTACTCAGAGCTTTAGCTCTAAGTAACATCTTGCTATTGTTGCGCCTTCAAAAAATTACTGAGATTTGGAACTTAGAATATGGCTAGTATTTTATTCATTGAGCATAATGGTTCAGAGCATAGAGTCGACGTACCTCCAAGTGGCTCGGTTATGCAAGCAGCGGTTCGCAGCGGCGTGCCGGGTATTGATGCGGATTGCGGTGGCTCCTGTTCATGTGCAACCTGTCATGTCTATGTCGATGAAGCCTGGCTAGCAAAAGTGGGACTATTGAGTCCTACAGAAGAAGCAATGCTGAGCTTAAGTACCGATAGGAAAGATAACTCCCGCTTAGCCTGTCAAATTGAGGTAACTGAAGAATTAGATGGTTTAGTAGTAACGACACCTGAATTTCAGTTCTAGCAGAACAGTATTGACTCGTCTGAACTTGCTTTCTTGCTCATGGGGAATGAATCTTGACTGAAATTATTGATCCGAAAATAAAACCAAAGAGCCAGTGGAGCCTCGTAGGGAAAGACCCCTACGCTCTAAAGCTGGATGAAATTGATTTATCCCATCCAGGGATTTGGCAAGCTAATGAATACCTGCCCTTCTTAAAACGTCTCCGTGATGAAGACCCTGTGCACTATTGCCGCGAGTCTGCCGTCGGTCCTTACTGGTCTGTAATGAAATACAAGGACATCATGTATGTCGACACCTCTCCTCAATTATTCTCCTCAGAACCTACAATAGGTATTGTTGATACGCTCGAGGAATTCACCTTCCCAGCATTTATTTCCATGGATCCGCCTAAACATGATGAACAGAGAAGAGTTGTTCAAGGAGTGGTGGCTCCAGCAAATCTTAAGAATCTTGAGAGTATAATTAGGCAGAGGGCTGGGGGTATTCTTGATTCTTTGCCGATTGGAGAAGAATTCGATTGGGTAAAGAATGTTTCTATTGAGTTAACTACACAGATGCTNGCAACTTTATTCGATTTCCCTTTTGAGGATCGNCATAAGTTGACTCATTGGTCGGATGTAGCGACAGCAATACCTGGGAGCGGAGTTATTGAAAGTCAGGAGCAGCGTTGGGAAGCTATGGAGGAGTGCCTGGCCTATTTCACGGGCCTATGGAATGAACGAATAAATAAAGAACCAGGCAATGATTTAATTTCAATGTTAGCTCACGGTAAAGCAACTAAAAATATGCCGCCCATGGAGTATTTGGGAAATATCATTCTATTAATTGTTGGTGGTAATGACACAACTCGAAACTCTATATCAGGGGGTGTCTTGGCATTGAGTCAAAATCCTGATCAATACCAAAAGCTGCGAGAAGATGCCAGTTTGATACCTAATATGGTGTCAGAAATTATTCGCTGGCAAACACCTCTGGCTTATATGCGCAGAACCGCAATTCAAGACACAGATTTAGGCGGAAAGGCAATCAAAACTGGAGACAAAGTTATTATGTGGTATGCCTCCGGAAATCTGGACGAGGAGGCTATTGATCGCCCAGACGAGTTTCTTATCGACCGGGCTAATGCTCGTCATCACCTTTCCTTCGGATTTGGCCTTCATCGCTGTATGGGGAATCGCCTAGCAGAAATGCAGTTGCGAATAGTCTGGGAAGAGATAATGAAAAGGTTTCACCAAGTAGAGGTAGTAGGTGAACCAGAACGTATTTACTCTAGTTTTGTGAAAGGCTATTCGAAATTACCAGTAGTATTACATCCCCTCTCTTAGGTATTCGTCTCGTAAGGTCAGGGGTGGATTTGTAAGCGCAGCTTTTGTCGACTGCAGACTAACGGTGGCAAATGCGATTGCCATGGCATCTTAAATTACAGTGGCCGCAATGGAAATTGTGATTCGATGAGAACATAACTGCAGCGATTGATTTAACATATTTCCAGATGCCTCGAGGTACCATTTTTATATAATTTTCCACATGGCAAGGCGCGCTTCAATGAACGAAGCGGTTCAAGAAAAATTCTTAAGAAGTGAACGGCAGGCAACTCTATTTTCCAAAGATGTTTTCTTTTTCAGTACGTAAAAATCGGCTATTTCCATCTCTTCGAGTAAATCCAACACGATCAAAATATTCCAATATTTCGATACAAAGATTGCGACCTATACCGGTTTTGTCTCTGAATTGAATTACTGAAAAACCCTCATCAGAATTGTATTGTTGAATGAGTTTTTCAGTAATCTCTGCTAGATCCATAATCGTATCGGGGAGGTAGTATCGATTTGGTGCTACCTGTATTAGATTTCCAGCCAGAGTTGTTTGTTTAAGAATACGCTCCAACGGTTTCAAAGGAATGTTAGTCATTTCTTCCAATTCGCGAGTTCTTGGTGGAACATTTCCAGTTTTTAGAAGAATAGGGCGAATTTTGTTGAGAAAGTTTTTTTCTTCATCAGACATCTGAGCGACATGAGAAACAAGATGCAGCAGGGTTCCAGTGCGTTTGATTTCAGCGCTATCGATCAATTGTTGTAATAAGTTATGGAAGAGATGGTGTGATCCTTTAAAGTTAGTTGCCCGGCTAAGAGCAGGTTCACTTATTCCTTGTTGACTGGATTGCATACTATGAAACTCTTTGACAGTCTTCAAAATAAGCTGGCTGTATTGCTCAAAGTACTTCTGGTGCAGCAGGAGGGGATGTTTTCGTTTATTGACAGGGATAACAGCCGGTGCTGCGTCTCCTGTCTTCAAGCTGTCGCGAAGTTTCTGGATCGCTTCTTCTGTTAGATTGCGATTGACGGCGAATTGATCAAGGTCTACACCTTCAGCTCGAAGCGAGAGTAACTTATCTAACGCCTGTTGGGCTTCCTGGTCCATGGCAAGCAATAGTGCAAGCCGTGGTGCACTATCTCGCTTTTTTCTCGGGACAAAGATATCGATTACTCTCCCTCCACCAATAGTATTCTGAGAAGCTGGGTCGCGCAGAATAAAGCGATCTCCGTAATGACCTATTATTGATTGATGACATCGAATTTGATAAAAGTTTTGGATGCCATCACCCAGCGCACGAATAGAAACGATTCGATGTGAACCGCCGATGTAAAGGTGGTATTGCGCACTGCTATTAATCTCTTGTTGTTCGTTAATGAATTTAATCCGAGCATCGAAGCGATTTATTGGGAAGCATTGGTCTGCCCCTATCAGCCAATCTCCTCGGCTTATATCTCCATGACTTAATGTAATGTTTGCTGCAATGCGCTGCCCCTTATGGCAGCTATCTAATTCAAGAGTATCCTGCATTAGACTGCGCAAGCGTGTTGATTGGTCACTGCTGGTGTGGAGCACTTGCTGTGCAGTTGTTGCGTAACCTGCTCTTACGCTGCCAGTAACAACGGTTCCGATTCCTTTCACTGAGAAACTTCGGTCTATCAAATAGCGAAAGGAGTTAAGCGTATTTTTAGGATCACTCAAATTGGATGAGGTAAGTAATTCCTCTAGGTGCTGAATGAGTAGGGGAATGCCTGCCTTAGATTGATTGGAAATAGGGAAAATACAGGAATCGGCAAGACAAGTGGGTCTGATAAGGTCTTTTATCTCTTGGATCACAATAGCGATACGCTCATCGTCGCAGCGATCAACTTTAGTTAAAGCTATGACCCCTCTTGGGATTTCTAACAAGTCGAGAATGGCCAGATGCTCTTTGGTTTGAGGCATGATTCCATCGTCAGCAGCCACCACCAGCAGTGCCGCATCGACCGAGCTTACTCCAGCCAACATATTGTTTATGAAATCTGTATGCCCAGGGACATCTACGAAACCCACTATGTTGTTATTACCTTCACTATCTGAAAAGTGGTGGTAGGCGTATCCCAAGTTGATTGTTAGACCACGGGCTTTTTCTTCCGCTAGCGAATCAGTATCTTTATTAGTGATATTTGAAACTAGTGAAGTTTTACCGTGATCAACATGTCCGGCGGTTGCTAAGGTTAAGGAACGAATGTCTGAGTCACTCATAATAGATATGGAGGAAATTATTAATCTTTTGCAAAAAAATCCAACGTGGAGTGTTAGCTACAGTTGCACAACTTTGGCATTACAACAAGGGTGGCGTTCAAGCTGCAGGAGCCTGAACGCTAGGTGGAATTTAGCCTGAAGCGCTACGATTAAACCGGTATATGAAATAAATCATCATCGCAACAATTAGGCCGGCAATGATGAAACCTAGATTAAAAATACCAGAGCTCATATTAACTATGCCGTAGCCGATGGAGCCGGACATGAGCGCGTAGTAAAAGAAAGGCAGAAGTGTTTTTCGAATAACAGCACCTTCCTTGCCTATGATTCCCGCTACCGCTGAGGCAGCAACGACATTATGTACACAGATAATATTTCCTGAAGCGCCACCTACGGCTTGAAGCGCAACAATCCAAGTGGGGTCTGCCATAATTTGTTGACCCACACTAAATTGAAACTGTGAGAACATCATATTGCTGACGGTATTACTTCCTGCTACAAAAGCCCCCAAACCTCCTATAAATGTGGAAAAGAAAGGCCATGCTTGGCCNGCCAGATCGGCTACTCCATTAGCTAAAGCAATAGGCATTGTTTCGTAGCCAGTGCCCCCGCCAGTGGTGTTGAGGAAAACCTGAACCATAGGCACGGTAAAAACCAAAGCTGTAGATGCAGGAATAAGTGTCTTAAGAGATTTATTGACAGCAATTTTATATTCGGAAATTTTTAGGCCGTGAAGCATGATTGTGATAAACGAGACAATGATAAAAATTGTGCCCGGTGACCATAGGGGTTGGAAAGAAGCCGTGATGTCGCTGCCAAAAATTTGTGGCCACTGCCAGGTAATGAATGGGTTTGAGTTTCGTAAAATACCTTCCAAATTCATTTCGGGTAGTCGAGTCAGAATTAACAAGCCTGCTACGAACACGTAGGGTGACCAGGCCCTGACTATACTCATTGGTTTTTCACTGGGAGCGCTATTGTCTGGCTCATGTAGCATAGCTCCAGACCATTCAGCATCCCATTTCGATTTTTCATCGAAATCCCATATTTCATCTTCTTTGGGCATTAAAAAGCCCATGCGAGCCGTAGTAACGACTATCCCTAAACCAATCATGCCTCCAAGCATGGATGGAAATTCCGGTCCGAACTGATAGGCGACAATGACATAGGGTATAGTCATTGAGAACGCGGCAAACAAAGCAAATTTCCAAACTTTAAATCCATCAGCAAATGATCGATTCTTACCGAAGAAGCGCGTCATGATGGATGCAACTAATAATGGAATGAAGGTGCCGGCGATGGCGTGAAGAAAAGCTACTTTCGTCGCTATGAATGCTAAGAACTGATCCCACTCTGCAAAACCTCTCTCCAGAGCATAAGCCGCCATAGCAGGATCTGCCGAAAGGCCGTTGTTAACGCCCACCAGTATTGGAGTGCCCATGGCGCCGAAAGAAACTGGTGTGCTTTGTATGATCATCCCGGCAACTACTGCTGCCATGGCTGGAAACCCTAACCCTACCATCAGCGGAACCGCTACTGCAGCTGGCGTACCAAATCCAGCTGAGCCTTCAATAAACGAACCAAATAACCAGGCAATAATAATTACCTGAATTCTTCTGTCTGGGGTGATGTCTGAAAATCCTTGGCGGATCGTGCTTATTGCTCCGCTTTGTACCAGAGTGTTCAATAATAAAATTGCACCAAAAATAATGTAGATGAGTGTGCCCGCCACCCACAGACCGTTGAAGCTCGCTGCTAGAATTTTGGTTCCCGGTATTTGCCATATGAAGAATGCCAGTGCCGCTGCGACTATATAGGCAATGGGCATGGCTCGGCTGGCTGGCCAGCGTAATAGCACGAGGAAAACTGCGACTGAGATGATCGGAAGTAAAGAAAGTATTGCTAGGATGCCGGTGCTCATAATTTTTATTCTTTATTATTGAGGTTTTAGGAGTGGTATTGGCAGGTATAGCCTTTTTTGATTTCAAGTGGAAATCTGATCCAAGTCAGCTTAGCAGATTAATTTGCAGCTGAGAAACGGATTTCGACTCGGCAATTGAACCAGCTTTCAGTGGCTCAAGGGGGGCTTAATAACTTAAAAGGGTTTTTTTTAAAGGCATTACAGTGCCGGAAACGCTCACTATTACAAAGCGGCTTTCTAGTAATAGGCGACTCAAATTTAAGACAATACAAGCTTTTAGTGGAATAATGGAATTAAGTAGTCTTTCTGCTTATTCAGGAGCTGAGCAATCTGCTTGGCATTAGCACTTAGACATATATTTGAATAAAGATTGAAAAGGAGAAAGTACCGTGGAAATTTCTACAATTGTAGTTCTGGTTGTAATTGCCGGACTTTTCTTTTATGGCGTTGGTATCTATAACCAATTAGTCAGCCTGAAGAATAGATATGAAAACGCGTTTGCGCAAATTGAAGTACAGCTGAAACGCCGCTACGATTTGATTCCTAATTTGGTAGAAACAGCAAAAGGTTATATTACCCACGAACGAGAAACTCTCGAGGCAGTTATATCCGCTAGGAATGCTGCGGCGAATGGGCTGGCTGCTGCTGCTGCGGATCCCGGTAATGCTGCCGCTATGAAAGATTTGATTGGGCAGGAGGGTGCCTTGGCTGGAGCGATGAGTCGCTTTAATGTGGTGATGGAAGCTTATCCTGATTTAAAAGCCAATCAAAATATGATGCAGCTAAGTGAAGAGTTAACAGCTACTGAAAATAAAGTCGCCTTCTCAAGACAGGCTTTTAATGATCAAATTATGGCATATAACACTTACAAACAATCTTTTCCTCCTGTTGCGCTTGCTGGTTTCTTTGGTCATGCTGCGGATGCCAGTTTGCTAGAGTTTGAAGATAGCGATGCAATACAAGAAGCGCCCAAGGTCTCATTTTAACTTAAATATAGTCAAGCTGTCTTAGTCATCCAGCTGTGTGCGATAGCTTACCGTTATGAATTTTTTTGAATCACAAGAAACTGCGAAGCGAAACACAGGGAAATTAATTTTTCTTTTCGTTCTCGCTGTGCTTTCTTTAATCCTCATCACCAATGTATTGGTCATGTTCCTTTTTGGTTTTGCCGATTCCGAAATGACCAGCTTGGCGGGGACAAATTCAATCGAATTCAAATGGAAAACATTTTTATTCGTTGGCGTAGCAGTCTCGGCAATTGTTCTTATTGGCAGTCTCTATAAAATTAGTTCTCTGTCCGGTGGAGGTGCTCGAGTAGCAGAGATGATGAATGGCAGATTGCTAGTATCTGGTGGGCAAGATATTCATGAGCAGCGGGCCTTAAATGTGGTGGAGGAGATGGCGATAGCATCTGGGACGCCAGTTCCGCCGGTTTATTTGATGGAGGAAGCTGGCATCAATGCGTTTGCTGCCGGTTATTCCCCCAGCGACGCCGTTATCGGTTTGACTCGTGGAGCCATCGAGACTCTCAATCGGAATCAGCTGCAAGGAGTTGTAGCCCATGAGTTTAGTCACATTTTTCACGGCGATATGCGCATTAATATCCGCTTAATTGGGATTTTGCATGGCATTATGATTCTCGGAATTATTGGCTACCACTTGCTGCGCGGCAGTGCTTATCGGCGCCGATCAAAAGACTCAGGAGGTATCATCGCCCTCGGCCTGGGGTTAATGGTGATTGGCTATGCCGGAACTTTTTTCGGCAATCTGATAAAAGCGGCTGTCAGTCGACAACGGGAATTCCTGGCGGATGCATCTGCTGTCCAATTTACGCGAAATCCGGAAGGAATTGCCGGAGCATTGATGCAGATTGGCAATCATACGGAGAAATCATTTCTCAACAATCCAGCTAGCTCTGAAATTAGTCATGCCTTGTTTGAAGAGCCGCTTTCCAGCTCTTTTGGGGGCCTTTACGCAACACATCCCCCTTTGGAAACCCGGATAGCTGCCATAATACCAAGGTGGGATGGAAGCTACGAGTTACTCAAGACTCAGCAGAAACAATATTCAATCGCAGCAACTACAGATGAAGCTCCTGTAAAGAATTCTAGTGGTGATTCTGACGAACGGCAGGCTCTGCTCCATACCATTTTGACAGGTGCGGCCGGTGTGCTGGTAACCGACTCAATAATAAATCAAGTGGGAAATCCGGATGAAAGACATGTGGCTTATGCAGACGCATTGCTTGCGTCGATACCTAAACCACTTTTAGATGCAGCGAGGGAACCTTCGGCGGCCAGGGCGGTTATCTATTTACTGATATTGAATTCAGCTACAGATGATCGTGCCCAACAGTTGGATCATTTGAAAAACAGTGCGGATGTCGGTGTCTATGAAGAATTGACTAGATTAATAGGGGGCGTGACAAACGTCCAAGCAGAGCACCGCCTCGCACTTGTGGAAATAGCTATTTCTAGCCTCAGGCAGCTTTCACAGAACCAATACCACCTGTTTAAAGAAAATTTCCTTGCATTGATCACAATGGATAATAAGATGAATCTATTGGAATGGGCTCTGCAGAATATTGTTTTTCATCATTTGGATGCGGTCTTCGATAAGAATCGAAGCAGTAGGTCTGAGAAAAAGGATATTAGTCAGTTGCAGGAAGCTTGTGAGGTTTTGCTATCTATTTTGGCCCATTCAAATGAGCAGAAGGGATTAAGTGTGGCTGAAGTCTTTGAGCTTGGGGCGAGTAAACTATCTACTTCATTAAAATTGGTTCCAATTGATGAAATCGATTTTGAGAAACTAAATGAAGCGATGATCGATTTCCAAATGTTAAAGCCGTTACAGAAACCCGTGCTATTAAAAGCCTGCGCGAGTTGTATTACTGCAGATCAAAAAATTGCTCCCATAGAAGCAGAATTGTTTAGAGCGATTGCGGCAAACATTGATTGTCCAATGCCACCGCTTATTGTCTGAGAAATTTCGTAACTTTGGATTTCCAGCCGACGATTCTGAAACCAGCAAATTTTTAATTAACCATGCCTCAGTCGAGCCTGTGCTGCGGCCAAACGAGCAACGGGCACTCTTGGTGGGGAGCAGCTCACATAGTCCAGTCCTGCGCGGTAGCAGAAATCAATAGAGGAAGGATCGCCGGCATGTTCTCCGCAGATCCCAAGCTTTAGATCTGGTTTGGTGCTGCGACCTCGTTCTGCGGCCAAATCAATAAGCTTGCCAACACCTCTCTGGTCAAGGCTCGCGAAAGGGTTCTTGTTGTAGATTTCTTTTCTTTGATATTCATCGTAGAACAGCCCCATGTCATCACGGCTCAAACCGAGGGTCGTTTGAGTTAGATCATTGGTGCCGAAGCTAAAGAAATCAGCTTCCTTAGCAATCTCATCTGCAGTAATTGCCGCTCTAGGAACCTCGATCATAGTGCCTACCAGATACTTAATTTGAATCTTGCGCTTCTTCATAACTTCTTTGGCAATGCGGTGAACCGTTCGTAATTGGTCTGCCAGTTCTTCCCGGAAGCCTACTAGTGGAATCATGATCTCAGGTGTTACTTTAATGCGTTTGCTTCCTTTCATCACCTGAGCGGCGGCTTCGAAAATCGCCCGCGTTTGCATTTCTGTGATTTCAGGATAGAGTATCCCCAAGCGGCAGCCACGACAACCTAACATGGGGTTTTCTTCGTGGAGTGCTTTAATTCTATCAATTACGAAATCTAGCGGTACATC
>JGI26060J43896_10000535_pt1 | contig 13899 bp, 13 predicted proteins | sample MarorgKNORR_S2LV_6_FD_43896 | JGI IMG/M metagenome (IMG submission 43896) | reverse complement strand
GCCAAAATAGCCGAAGGTGAATATCTTGTTTTCCTNAATAATGATACGATCCAAGACCATCATTGGCTGGATAGTTTGGTTGACTTTATGAATCTGAATTCCAATGTGGCGGCAGTTCAGCCTAAGATCCTGAACTTTTTTGAACGGACAAAATTTGATTATGCTGGCGGGGCTGGTGGCTGGTTAGATTTACTTGGATATCCATTTGCTAGAGGTCGAGTTTTCTTAGAGCAAGAAGAAGATAAAGGTCAGTATGATACGATACGTCCAATTTTTTGGGCTAGTGGGACGGCTCTCATGGTACGAAAGTCTGATTTTGAATCAGCAAATCGTTTTGATGAGACGTTTTTTGCGCATCAAGAAGAAATTGATCTTTGTTGGAAGTTTAGACTTATGGGCAAAGAAACATGGGCTGTTCCCGATGCGATTGTTTATCATAAAAATGCTGTAACGCTCCCAATGTTCTCCCGGCAAAAACAATACCTCAACCATCGAAATTCACTTCTAATGGTTCTATGTAACTATAGTTTGCCACTTACATTATATATAACTCCAATCCGCTTAGCTCTAGAGTTGGTTGCTTTGGTATACTCTTTATTCTGTTTAGACATGAATCACTTTGTGGGAATTATACAATCATTATTTTGGGTTGTGACTCATCCTCATGTTATATGGAAACGTCGTCGGGTTGTAAAGAGAATTCGTAAAGTAAATGATAAGCAGGTGTTATCATGGTTATACTGGGGTAGTGTAGTTTTTGATTATTATATCCGCCGAAAAAAAATATCAGCGGATATTGTTAGGGAATAATTAACGGTTTTTAATTCAACAATGAACTTTGAGGAGTTCATCCCATCGTGTTGTATAAGAGGGAGAAAGTCTTTCTCTTTTTAAAACCCATCTTTTTGCAATACCTTGTCCCAAAATTTGAACTTTATCTCTTCCCATCTTTTGATTAATTTTATCTACAGTGCCATATAGATTCTTTTTTTTGATGTAATTTGCATCAATATCAAATAGATGAAGTTGAACTTCATCTTGTGGAATTATATCTCCAACAATAACACCTGCCTTTTTATATGTAAGTCCTTTTCTATACATAGATTTTAGAAGAGTATTAGCAGTACGGATAATTTCAACAGTATCATTGGTCGGGATATTTAAGCTAAGAGATTTATATCCATTATAGTATTCACCTATTGTATCAAATGGATTAGTTTTAAGGATGACACTTACATATTTGGCGCAACCTTTTTCTGATCGAAGTTTTTCTGCACATCTTACTGCATGAGTTGTGATTGCTTCTTGAATTAGTCGAAGCTCTCTAACTTGGACTCCAAATGATCGTGAGGTGCATATATTTTTCTTACGTGGAGGGTAAGTATCGATTGAAAAGCATGATTTTTCTTTGAGTTCATTTTGTAGTCTTAACCCCATAATAGTCATTTTTTTTAAGACCCACTCTTCATTAAGCTGAGTAAAATCATAAGCTGTCTTGATCCCCTCGCTGTTTAACATCCTTGAATACCGAGAACCAATCCCCCATATTTTTGAAACAGGCAGGTATTCTAAAATTTTATCAGACCCCGTTAGTACATATACTCCTTCCTTAGTATATCTTTTTGCAACGTGGTTAGCAATTTTTGCAAGCGTTTTTGTTTTCGCAATTCCAATTGAAATAGGGATTCCGGTATGCTTTTTGACAGTTCGTCTCATTTTAGAGGCAAGTTTCAGATAGTCTTTAATACCATCAAAATTCATGAAGGCCTCATCAATGCTATATATTTCAATTTCTGGAGACATATGATTAAGTAGGGACATAACTCGACTTGACATATCACCATATAAAGCAAAATTTGTAGAAAAGACATATACATTATTTTTTTCGATAATATTTCTCGCTTTAAATACAGGTTCACCCATTTTGATTCCAAGAGCTTTCGCTTCATTACTTCGAGCAATAACACACCCATCATTATTTGAAAGAACAACAACGGGTTTATTTTTTAACCCTGGGTTAAATACTCTTTCGCAAGAGGCATAAAAATTATTGCAGTCGGCTAGTGCAATCATCGATGATTATGAATAGTATGTGTCACAACACCCCATACCTCAAATTCTGTAGACTTTGTAATTTTAATATCGGGGTAATCACCAAGATCCCCTTCTGCTCTAAGGCAGATTTGTCCATTATTTACAAGATAGCGTTTAACCGTAAACTCACCATTTACAGCTGCAACCACAATATCATTATTTTTTGGTTCTAATGATTTATCAATCACAAGTAGATCATTATCGCTAATGCCAGCCTTTTCCATCGAATGGCCTTTTGCAATAATAAAAAAAGTTGCTGCGGGATGTTTTACTAGATATTTATGGAGATTTAGATCTACATCAAGATAATCATCTGCCGGTGATGGAAAACCTGCTGATACTCCACCTTCATATATATGGAGTTTTTTTAAACTTTCACCTTGGATGGAATAGAATATGATTTGTTCTTTTTTAGTTTGAGTTGACATAACTATTTCTTTTTTAATCCTTTAAGGTAAGCGTCCTTATGAGATGGGTCCATCTCGGATAAGCGATAGAGCATATCTGATTGTCCTAATAGATTGAGTCGATGTGCCAGTTTATCATGATGGGCATTCAAAAAGTAGAGAGTCCGCCCTGTTGGAAATTGGCGGAATACAATTTCAAGTCCTTTTAACATGAGTTCGAATTCCTTTAAAGCATCTTCTGGTTTTCCTTGATCAAAGAGATCCATCGCTAAATAATAAGCAAAGCGCGCTTCCCGGAGGCCTTTATTTCCTGTTACCTCTTTCAGAAGTTGTACCCGAGATCCCCAACCCTTTGGAAAATCAGAAGCCATCCCTCTCAAGCCGATTTCTCGAGCCTGATCGTACGCATGGTTTCCGCCGTAATAATTATACGTATCCATATATCCTGCCAAAAGAGCATAAGCGTAAAAAGCCAAAAAACTTCCCAGTGGATCAAATATCACCGGATCGAAATGAATGGCGCCTCCGGTGCTGTAATAAAACTGGACAGCTTTATCAAAATAACGAATGTCCATTCCATCAAAAATGAGAACCTGGGCATGGAATGTTTTCAGTCCGCCTCTTTGGGCCACACCTTGGAAGGCAATAGAAATATGGAGAGGAATTTTGAGTCTTTGAAAATCTCCATGCCAGATTCTTCCGGAAAAAAAGCGAGCTATTTCATCCTTTAGAGAAGAAATTTCCTGACGTTCACTGTCATGCAGAAGTCTATCATCCACGGAAACATCCACTTTCCCGAATTGCGCATAAGAAAGGGCCAAGGACAAGACCAAAGTGAGGATTATTCTCATGGTTGGAAAGTAAGGGATATCCCCCATCAAAAAAAGAACAGGATACCTCGGGGATAGGCACGGTAAACTTGTGCGGTTAAATATCAATCTATAAAGGTGTAACTGTATTAACTCTCTACATTATTTATGTTAATTTCTAGGATGGCAAATATCCAGCATTTACTCGACACACAACCTGAACCGCGTTACACCCTCAAAAAAATCGGTGAAATAGCTGAAGCCAATAAAAAAGAAGCCTATGTAGTAGGAGGTGTGGTACGTGATCTATTTCTGGATCGAAAACTAAAGGAAATTGATATTATGGTTGTAGGAGATGGGATCAAATTCGCCAAACTATTGGGTAAAGAAATGGGTATTAAAAAAGTGGTTTCATTCCCAAAATTTTCCACCGCCCATATTCCCAGCCAACCCATACCAATCGAGGTGGCTGCCGCTAGGGAAGAAACCTATAAATCTGATTCACGAAAACCAAAAAAGGTGATATATACGGATTTACCTGGGGATTTAGTTCGTCGTGATTTTACCGTAAATGCGATGGCAATGAGTTTAATACCAAAAGAATTCGGTGAACTCCATGATCCCCATAATGGTGTCCAGGACCTAGTGGCTAAGCGATTGGTTACTCCTTTGGATCCGGATGAAACATTNTCAGAAGATCCATTGCGAATGATACGAGCGGCCCATTTTGCGGCCAGGCTTGATTTTCAAATCGAAGAAAAATGTTATGAATCCATGCAGCGCCAAGCAGAAAGGATTCAAATTGTTTCCCAGGAACGTATTACGAGTGAATTTACCAAAATATTATCCACAGCGAAACCATCAGTAGGTTTGATTATCCTTCAAAAGGTAGGGCTAATGAAACACATTTTTCCTGAAATCCATACCATGTACGGTATAAATCAAACCGGTGAATGGCACCATAAGGATATTTTCTATCATACCATGCAGGTAGTGGATAATGCTGCAAATTTGTCCAATAAAATGGAGCTGAGATTTGCAGCCCTGGTGCACGATATTGCCAAACCAAAAACCAGACAGATTGATTCTCAAAAAGGATACACCTTTCACGGACATGATGCTGTAGGGGAAAAAATGCTGAATCAAGTGGCCAAGCGAATGAAGTTATCCAATGATTTGAAGGATTATCTTAAGAAATTGACCTTACTTCATCTACGTCCCATAGCTCTAGCAAAAAATGAAATTACAGATTCTGCTGTACGGCGTGTGATGGTGGCTGCTGGTGATGATCTCGATGATCTGCTTACCTTATGTCGGGCCGATATCACCACTAAGAACCCGCAGCGAATAAAGAAGTATATGGGGAATTTCGAGCGAGTAGAAGTAAAAATGCAGGATGTGACCGAACGGGATTCTCTCCAAGCTTTCCAGTCTCCGGTTCGCGGAGATGAAATCATGCGTGTATGCGGGATTTCTGAGGGTCGCGTCGTTGGTCAAATTAAGAATGCAATTGAAGAAGCAATATTAGATGAAAAAATTGACAATAATTATGAAGCGGCACTATCGTATTTTATGGAAATAAAAGATGGAATAATGGCTGAAAGTAAGCGGGGATAATGAAAAATTATTATTTCATTTATATTATACTGTATTCTTCAATTTTAATAGCGCAGGATATATCCGGTTCGATTAAGGACCGTATTACTGATGCGTCTTTAAGTGGTGTGAATATTACTATTCAGAACTCTGAATATGGTGCTTCCAGTGATGAGCTTGGAAATTATGTATTAGACATAACTGATTTTAATAATGATCAGGTGGTCAAGTTCCAGCATATTGGTTATGAAGAAATATTTATCAGGGTAGATAGTCTATCAAAATCACCCCATGTGAGAATGATGCCCAGAGTGCTCCAATTTGAGACCATTGAAACAGCTGGGAATAAACGGAAACCTACCATTGAGAGAGATCTTCCTCAAACAGTTTCGATCATCCAGTCAGAGGAATTTGAATTAAGAGGTTATACAGATGCAGGAGACCTCCTAGGAACGGACCAGAGTATCCAAGTGGAGGAATCCCTTAGTGGTCGAAAGACCATATCTATCCGTGCCGGTAATGCCGATGATGTATTAATTCTATATAATGGGATTCGTCTCAACCGTGCCTTTGATAACGTGTTTGATCTTTCTTTAATTGATATGCAAAATATTGAACAGATCGAAATAGTAAAGGGGGGACATTCAGTTTTGTATGGTCCTGATGCTTTTTCTGGCGTAGTGAATATCGTCCCAAGAAACACCAAGAATAAGTGGTTCAAATTTTCCCAACAGTTTGGTAGTTATAAATCCGGATTTTGGAACGCCAATGGACAGGTGCGTGTGGGCGAATTTTTCACTTCCATTAGTCAAAAGCGGGGTAGCTACCGTCGCCAGTTTGATGAACTTGACATAGAGTCCGGAGGGTTAGTTTCGGCTTTGAATCATACTGCAGTAGATGTGAATCAACAGATCAATCGGGGTTGGGTATCTGGAGGTTTTGACCTTAACCTAGCTCATGATAAACAAGCTTACGATAACAACAGGGATAATACTGCGATCAATTCGACTAATAACCTTTTCGGTTTGCGATATACCGGTTTGTTGGGGCCTCTAGGTGAAATTGAATTCGGCTATGGTAATCACAGTTTTTCCGAGGTCCAAGGATTAAACAATCTTGCTGGGATGATTTCTCGCAATTTGGATCACAATTCTAAAAAATTTGAATCCAGAAAGTATATCAATTTGGACAAATTGGAATTCATGTTCAGTGCACAAATGGAGAAATCATTTTTGCGGTTTTGGGATGATCGTGCCATGAGTGATGTGACCCAGATTGGGTTGAAAGGTGCTGACCTGAATCGGAAACAATTTGGATTGGCCAGTGTAATTAAGCTACACAGCAAGGGAGATGAGGAAGGCCGTTGGCTCACGGATCTGGATATGAGTATACGGCAAGATCAGGTGCAAGACAGTAAATCCCGGTTGATTTACCGAGGTGAACACCAAACAGAAAATGACGGTAAAGCATTCTTGGATTTTGGGGAGAATGATTGGAAACATACTATTGTTAAGTTTTCAACCATTGCATCGCGACGCCAACCCAACCAAACAATTGGATTCTGGATGACTACCGGTACTAATGTGAAGTTCCCAACCCTTCAACAGCAAATCAGCCTCACAGATCTTCCAACTGAAGGACAGACTGCACTTTTCCCGGAAAAAATGAAATCATTGGAAATTGGGGTCAGGATAGTCAATAAACCGAAAGGGATCCCCGATATTGATCAAATCGAATTCCAGGGGAGCTTTTTCAGAAATGACTATACCGATAAGATGCGGGTGACCTATTTATTGGGCATGCCAGTTGGGTACTATGAAAATGTGGGTATAGCTGACATGGTCGGCTATGAAGGAAATGCGAAGTTTAAATTCTACAATGGCCTCATGGTGGCTGAAGCCGGTTTCTCAAAATATAATGTGTCTGATCTAAGTGTATTTCCATTCAAGTCTACATCTAAGTTGACAGGAAAAGTCACAGGGGAATGGAAATCCCTTTCTTTTGGATATCGTTGGTTTAGAGAAAGTGAACAAATTGGATGGATTCTTTTGCCAAGAGAAGGATTCAAAGAGATTGAATTACCAAGTTTTTCAAACTTTGATTTAAGCATGACCTTTGATCTTAATGTGGGGCCGGTAAAGGGACAACTTTCCTACTCCGGCAGAAATCTGAAAAAAAACGATACAACCCTGGATGGACTCTTATTGAGAGATACACGTAAATACATAACCTTTAGCGCCGAATTTTAATGAAAAATTATCGGTCCTATTTTTGGGGGTTTTTTATTCTCTTTGCAGGGTGCGAGGAAAATCCATTCTTTGGCGATGATAAGATTCCTAATCGGTCCATTACCGGTGATGTAAAATTAGGTAATGTGGAATACTATCCCGAGGGTTACCATGGTGGTGTATTTGTCTGGGCAGAAGGATTAGGAATCAAAACCACAACGGATATCGATGGCTCATTTGAATTAATTCTCCCGGCGGCCAATGACCCTTCCATGGGCGCAATTGTAAATGGAGAATACACCATTCATTTCTTTTTGGGGAATTATCGGATTTCAAAAGTGATGGTAGAATTTGCTGCCGGTCAAATAGTAGCCGATGACAATACAATCACTCCTGAAGGTGAACTTAGAAAAACTATTTCTATGACGCGATTAATGGGTATGCATACGACTGTTTCACCAGAAATCATCACCGCCGGTTTTGATAATAATATAAAAGTAGAAGTTGATATTACATCTGATCCAAGTGAGGTATTTGTTTATTTAAAAAAGATTTCTACGCGTGATGGTTCTATTTATACTGGACTTCTTATAAAAGAAGAAGGCTCAAATAAGCTTCTCCATATAGTTGATTTAGATGGTGCGATTATCATGCGGGAAGACATTATGAGTCCGGGCAAGAATTTGGAAATTGAATTTGATTATACGAGCTCAAATTTACCGAGTGGTACGTATGAAGTGATTCCATACCTTATTGTAGATCGAAGTGATGTTCCTCAAGGATTAAAGCAAGCCATTGGACTAGGATTTGATTCATTTAATCAAAATTATTTTCAATATCCGTTTAAACGAACTGGGGGTAAACTGGTTATACAATAAATAATATATCGAAAAACAATAAATATTTATTGAAAAAAGATTAATTCTATATTACTTTCGCGGCCCAATACTGATAATCGAAAGGGTTTTGATGGCTAAAATAGAAAATAGGAAAATCGTTGCAACGGCAGATATAACGTTACGCATTGTCTTTTATATATGTATCCTTGGGGCAACATTTTTCATGGGAAAAACGTTGATGGGGCCGATTTTAGGAGTGTCAGATTATAGTTCAGGATTGAGTACACCGATGGAATTTTCTGTCCCGGAGCAAGGAACCGCCACCTTTAATTCGAACCAAGTCGTTCCTGTAAAGATTGTGGGAGGCAGAGGTGTCGTTCAAATCAATAGACCGGTACCTAATGTACTTTTGATTCCTTTTTTCATTTTAAACTTTATTTTTTTTGGGCTGATCTTATGGATCGTTTATTCATTACGGAAAATCGTTCAATCGGTTCGACAAAAAAATCCTTTTACTTCCACTAATGGTAAACGATTGAGGATTATTGCTTTCTCAATGGTTGGCATTGAATTGATTAGGGGATTGGCTGACCTTACCAAAATGCTATATCTAGAGCCAAGGTTGCATTTTGAAACAATATTAATACGTTCAGATATCTCAATAAGTTTACGTGTTATTATTGCGGGATTGGTTATACTGGTTATTGCTGAAGCGTTTCGAATAGGTGCGGAGATTACACAGGAGCAAGAATTGACAGTCTGATGCGAATCCGGATTAATTTAGACGTAATGATGGCCCGGCGGAAAATATCCCTGGGCGAACTGGCGGGAAAGGTTGGCATCACCCAGGCTAATTTATCTATTCTGAAAACAGAAAAAGCCAGGGCGGTGCGTTTTTCAACTTTAGAAGCAATCTGCCAGGAATTAGACTGTCAGCCAGGTGACATTCTGGAATTTGTACCAAATGAAAAAAGTGATAATAAATAAAAATCGATGAAACTTTTATCGGTCCAAGTTGTCGAAGATACGAGGTAGAATAAGAAATGAAGGCAGGATAAAATTATGNTAGGAANCATGATAAATGTGATCACCGCTCCTGGTGAAACGTTTGAAACCATTGTAAAAGATTTTAATTGGAAACAGGCATTATTACCCATTGGCTTGCTCATGGGTTTGGCTGTTGTTTCTGGGTTTGTTCTGCAGGAATTAATTGCGGATCTCCAATGGGAACAAATACAAAAAAGTATTGAAGGAAATGCCCAAATCCCAGAGGAGAGAAAGGAAGAAATTCTTTCTAGTCAATATGATCAGGTATACTCAAAGACGGGTGGAAGGGCAATATTCACATATTTGAGTATGGCAATTTCATGGCCGATTCGNATTGTTTTTTTTACGTTATTTGCCATGTTGGTTGGAAATCTATTTTTAGGAGGCGGGGGAACATACGGTCGGATGTTTACGCTCACGGCTTTTGCCTATATGCCTTCTGTAGTTGAATATATNATTAAAACTCCAATACAATACATTTCTGATAACATCATGATATATACGGGTCTGGGTGTATTGGGTGTCGGTGAACAAGGGGAATTTCTCAACAGTTTTTTAGCCGGTATCGATGTCTTTGCATTCTGGCGTGTGTATTTGGTGGCTGTGGGGATGAGTATCCTTTATAACAAATCAACAAAATCTACACTATCTGCCGTGACTGCTCTATGGATCTTTGGTATAGTTGTATTTGCAGGTATGGGTGCAGCAGCAGCGGGTATTTTTGGTTAAGAAAGGAAAGTAAACTATTATTAAACATATTTTGATTTTTTTCCCCCTTACCTTGGGGATCTGCCAATCCTATTCTTTGCAGGATGCGGTTGCAATTGCTATGGAGAACAAGGAAGCATTGAAAACATCTGCCATGGACTTGGCGTATTCCCGGCAGGGGATGAAAGGATCTTACAGCGGTATTTTGCCCTCATTCCGGTTTTCGGGAAATATGAATGAGACTCGGTTTCCGGCTCAAATTGGTGGTTTCAATACAGAAACAGGTGAATTGACATTAGATAAAATCAGTAGTCAAATAAGTGCTTCATCCAGTATTTCTCTTTCACAGAATATTTATGATGGAGGTGTATGGTGGAATACCATACGGCAAGCAAGAAATAGTTATCGGATTACAGAACAATTTAATCGTCAGGTAAAATCCAATATCATACGAAATGTNCATGCTGCTTATTTCAATTACCTCAAAGCATCGCAACTGATGGATGTTGCCCGATCCAACCTTATGAGTTCTCAACAGCAATTAGCATTGGCTGAAACCAGATACGAATTGGGCTCTGCTAAAAAAACAGATTTATTAAAAGCGGAAGTCCGTTTTGGACAAGCGCGAATTGATGTAATAAATAACGATGCAGCTCTCCAAAACGCTTATTTAACATTGAAAAATTCGATGGGACTAATTGACTCAGGTGAGAATTTCACAGTTGAAGAAGTTGAATCTCCTTTGGAGATAGTACCTGAATTTGAAACAGGGTTTGAGCTAGTTCAAAAATTCAACCCCAGTATAAATGCAAAACAATATCAAATCACGGGCGCCGAACTCAGTGAAAAAATTGCCAAAGGCTCCCGCTTGCCCAATATCAGAGCTAGCGCCAGTTATTCTGGTACCGCAGATAATATTGGGGATGCTGTCAGTAATAGCTATAATGATCAAAAACGGACTAACACAGGGTTGTCCTTATCCATTCCCATTTTTTCTGGTAACAGTATTCAATCGCGCATCCAGCAAGCTAAGATCAGTGTGGATAAACAGGAATCAGAATACTTAACACAACTCCAGGATTTAGCGGTTCAGCTTCAGGGAATCTTAGATCAACTAAATAATTATCAGGAAATCATTCCCATTAATGAAACGGTACTTGTTTCTGCTGAAGAAGATTTAAAACTGGCTCAGGTGAGGTATACGCAAGGATCAACAACCATGTTAGAGGTACTGGATGCTCAGGTATCCGTCGTACGTGCAAGGTCATCCCTGATTCGTTCCAAATATGACGCATATATTACACAGGCCAATTTAAAAGGATTGTTGGGGACCTTAGATTCAGATTAAAAAAAATATTGAAGGAGAAAATAGTGGCTAAGCAAAAATTAACGAAGAAGAAAAAGTGGCTCATATTCGGTGGCGGCGGTGTCTTACTGATCATAATGATCGTAGCCAGTTTGGCTAAGGACAGCACAGATACAGTTCAGGTTGAAACAGAAAAAATTGGGCTGCAGACCGTGATTCATAAAGTGAATGCCAGCGGTAAAATTCAACCAGAGACGGAAGTAAAGATCTCGGCAACTTCATCAGCGTGGATTGACTCTATTACAGTCAAAGAAGGAGACAATGTCAAAAAAGGCCGACACTTGATTTCACTGGATCGAAAGCAGTTATTTGCCAACTATAATTCCACTGCTTCATCGGTTCGTTCAGCCGAAGCCCGTTTAAAACAAGAAGAAGCTTCTAAAAAGCGGGTAGAAAACATGTATAATCAGAATTTAGCATCGGACCAAGAATTGGAGGCGATCCAGGCCTCATATCAGATTGCTAAGAGTTCATTGGAACAGGCTAATTCCTTATTGGAATTTCGAGAAGATGAGCTGGATAAGGCTCGCATCATGGCACCCCAGGATGGGATCGTTACGGCCGTAAATAAAGAAGTGGGTGAAATGGCCGTAGGCGGCATGTTTCAGGCTGAAGTTCTCATGATTATTGCAGATCTGAAACGTATGGAAGTACTTGTTGATGTAAATGAAAATGATGTGGTATCAGTCGCTCTTGGCGATACGACTGAAATCGAAATCGATGCTTTCCAGGATACTCTATTTTATGGTTGTGAGTGAGATCGCACATATGGCCCAGACCAGCGCCATGGGACAAGCGGAGCAGGTGACCAATTTTCAGGTAAAAATAAGGATTATTGATGTACCTAAAGAAATTCGTCCCGGTATGAGTGCCACAGCCAATATTATTACGGACAAAAAAGAAAATGTCTTGGTAATTCCCATCCAAAGCCTAACAGTCCGTCCGGAAGGCTCAGAAAAATCAGTATTTGGGAAGGGTAATCGCTCCGGCGGTAAAGATGGGGAGGAAAAAACCAAAGCAAAGAAAATGGAAGAATTAGTTTTTATCTTAGCTGATAAACCCGGCGGTGTACTTCGGAATGGTAAATTATCTGAAATGGATGAAAAAAAAGGAAAGAAGAACAAGGTACCTAAAAATGGAAAAGTAGTTCATATTCGCCCCGTAGAAGTAGGCATTTCCTCAGAAACCCATTATGAGGTAATAGCAGGACTGCAAGAAGGTGATGAAATCGTTACCGGGTCTTACCGTGCAATCAGTAAAGATCTGTCCCACAATAAGGTAGTGACCACCGGCAAAGATGGTGGAGATAAGGAAAAAGGGTTTAAAATTCAAATTGGCGGCTCTAAAGATGAATCCGAAGCTTCGGATTCAAAGCAGTAATCATGGCTGATCTGATTTCCTTAAATAGCATCAAGCGTCATTATGACGTAGGTGGTGAGATCGTTCGTGCACTGGATGGCGTGGACCTCATAATTAAAAAGAATGAATATATTTCCATTATGGGACCTTCAGGTTCGGGGAAATCTACCCTGATGAATATGATCGGTTGCTTAGATACGCCATCGGAAGGAATCTATGAGTTTGAAGGAGAACTAGTTCATGAAATGGATGATAACCAGTTGCATCCATCCGAAACCGTAAAATTGGGTTTGTATTCCAAACCTTTAATCTTTTACCCAAGGCCACTGCGCTTCGAAATGTGGAAGTGCCGTTGATCTATGCAATATCTCTAGAAGTGAACGGGTAGAAAAAGCGAAAAAAGCGCTCGATGCCGTGGGCCTACATGATCGGATGCATCATAAACCCAACGAACTTTCTGGGGGACAGCGCCAGCGTGTAGCCATTGCCCGTGCACTAGTAAATGATCCCTCCATTCTTTTAGCTGATGAACCAACCGGAAATCTTGATTCAAAAAGTGGTGTTGAGATCATGAAAATACTGGACAGTCTACATGATGACGGTAATACCATTATTTTAGTGACCCATGAAGAATATATTGCCGACCATGCAGATCGAACGATTAATCTTTTTGATGGTAAAATAAAAGAGGATCGTATAACGAGTAAAAGAAGAAGTGTTTCTCCATGATTGGACTTTTCTGGGAAAATCTCCGAATCTCTCTCGGCTCTATTTTTTCTAATAAATCTCGATCGATCCTCACCGCGTTAGGGATTATCATTGGTGTTCTTTCCGTGACGTTAATGGGTACCCTCATTTCTGGTTTGGATCGGACCTTTGAAAAAAGTATGGCTGGTTTTCGTAGTGATGTACTTATGATCAGTCGTATGGAGTGGTTTAGTGGTGACGTAGATTGGTGGGAAATGCGAAACCGTCCACGTATCCGTGAAGAGTATGGCGAAAAACTATTGGAACGTTCCCAATTTGTAGAAGCGGTAGCCCCTGTATCTGAAAGGGGCGGCAGNATTATTCGAGATGATCGCCGGATCGATTCNCGATTTTTTGGTACNACGACAGATTATTTAGCCACGAATACCTCAGTTGAAGTTGAAAGAGGGCGTTTTTTTAGTGATGGAGAACAACGATCCGGTGCGCGTGTTCTCGTGATTGGTGGTGATGTGGCTGACGGCCTTTTCCCTGATGAAGATCCATTAGACAAATATGTGAAAATCGGAAACTATAAATTCCGTGTGATCGGAGTCCTGAAAAAAATGGGCAAATTCATGGGGCTTTTCAGTATGGATAATCAAGCGACCATGCCGTTGGGTACCTATAAAAGGTTATATGCCCGTCGAGGGTGGATGACGATGCGCGTGAAATTAAATACGGATCAGGCGGATTTAGCAA
>JGI26060J43896_10000530_pt1 | contig 13974 bp, 11 predicted proteins | sample MarorgKNORR_S2LV_6_FD_43896 | JGI IMG/M metagenome (IMG submission 43896) | reverse complement strand
GACTAATGCGGCTAAACCAAAACCTCCGACATGTGAAAATACATCTAAAATTTTCTTATTTTTCGCCAATCTAGCAACAAATTCATGATTGGTTCTTTGATCATAAAAGAGCCCAGTTTTTTGACCATTTATTATGTCCGCAAAATACTTCGCACCATTCATAGGCACCACTATCGGTTTGGTAACATCTCCTCGAACAACCTCAGTTATTTGATCTAAACCTTCCATTTTTCTCGATCTGCTCATTCCATTTAAAACAATATTTTTCATGCCAAGAGAAACCAAGCAATCAAGTATTTCTTCTTTAAAACAATCAGCCCAAAACGAATTAGGCTGGAAAACTGCACTATCACCAAACCGGTCAATAACGACACCTGGTAGGCCATCAGCTTCGCCATGCACTAATCTAAAAAAGGCTGTTTCAAACAACAATTCTCGCAAATCCAAAGCCACTTCTAATTGTTTTTTGATCCATCCTAAATCTATTGTTTTATCACAGTCCAAATCTAAGAGACGCGCACTTATTTTAGAGTTTGGATTGAAAGAGAATAAACCCATAGCTCCTAGCTCGGTATCTTCAATCTTAATAATTTCGCCAGGTTTTATATTTTTTGTTCGTCTATCAAGTGCTATTTCGTCACTATAATACCAAGGATAACCCTTTCGTCTAGGAGATGATTTTGCCTTTCTGAGACGGACCGTCGTATATGGTTTGGTATTAATCATTTTTTTAGCCTTAATTTTAGAATTATAATAATNTAAAAGTTCGAAAAGTAAAAAACCTTTAAAATTTTATTCGAAGTATCCCGGTAGACTATTTGGAGCCGAAGCCACCTTTAACCAATCAAACATATAATCAGAAACAGATCTGAAACAAATAAGTTTAATCTCATCATCTTTAATCATCCAAAATGCCGCAGCGAGTTGACCAATTCTTGATCTGCGCACATCATTGACTTCAAAAACTGACATATCAGCTGGAGTACCTTTTGCGAGAACCTCACAAACACCTTTGCCTTTTAAATTAAAAATAACTCTGGCGTCAGATACATTTGCCAGAAGATAGTGCAGACCATCTAAGTTTTTCTCTAAAGATTTCACATACTGATCAACCTGGTCATAGTCCACCAATAACAAAAGCTCATCTGGTGCCATCCAGATAATAGAGATATTATTTGAAGTTGATACATTTCTAGTATTGGGCAAGGGAAGATTCAAATTCTCAGTTATTATTTTTATAAAAGATTTGTCCGCAAGATCACCCTTAAGCGATATCATACCCATGGCTTTAGATAAATTTACTTTTATTGCACCTTTATAACTTAATTCGTCAAAATTATTTTTGAAGTCAGGCATTTTGACTTTTTCCTTCTTTATCATAAAATACTGGATCACAAATGACAGCTTTTGTTACAGTTCCATCCAAATTTGGAAAACTTAAAACTTCTTTCATTCTTTCTGGGCCTTTATGGACAAGAGCAAAGGCGATTGATCTCTCAAGGGTTGGAGAATAATAACTCGAAGTTACTCGGCCAATCATGTTCTTGTGACCATATTTGTTTAAATCATCGTCAACAGCATAAATTCCGTCAGGTAAAATAACAGTTGGGTCAATTGTTTTAAGGCCAACTAATTTCCATCTCTCATCCGACTGTAAAAACTCTCTCAATTGTGCCCTTTTGCCAATGAAGTCTTCTTTCTTTTTAGAAATTGCCCAATCTAGTCCAAGATCTTGTGGGATGACAGTCCCGTCAGTTTCATCACCAATCATAATAAAACCTTTTTCGGCACGCATCACATGTAAAGCTTCTGTACCGTAGGGCATAATATTACACTCATCACCAGCACTTAAAGCAGAATTCCAAAACTCTTGAGCCATTCTTGCAGGTACTGCTATTTCATAAGAAAGCTCTCCAGAAAAAGAAATTCTAAATATCCTAGCATTTATTCCAGCAATTTTTCCTTCTGAAAATGACATGAATGGCAACCCTTCTGGGCTAATATCAATACCCTCAACTCCCATCTTTGCAATAACTTGCCGCGCTTTTGGACCAACAATAGCAATTTGTGAATACTGTTCGGTTAAATTTAAAGTGTAAACTTTCCAATCCCACCATTCAGTTTGCAACCATTCTTCCATGTGAGCATGTATTCGGTCTGATCCCCCTGATGTGGTGTGACATAGATAAGAATCTTCGGACAACCTTACCACAACACCATCATCTGATAAAAACCCATTTTCGCTACACATCAAGCCATACCGGCATTTTCCAACTTTTAAATTAGACATCATATTTGTATAAATCATATCTAAAAATTTTCCAGCATCTGGACCTTTGACAAGAATTTTTCCAAGTGTTGANGCATCTAATATTCCACAATTATTTCTTGTGTTCAAAATTTCACGCTCAACTGCTTCTTTAATATTTTCATTTCCACGTATAAAACAATAAGGTCTCCGCCAATCAGCAACTGGCTCCCATATCGCTCCATTGTCATTTATCCATTTATGAATGGGTGTCTTTCTAATAGGTTTGAATAGATTTCCACGAGCGTCACCACCAATCGAACCCAATGATATCGGATGATAAGGAGGACGGAATGTCGTCGTACCCACGTCGGGTATTGGCAGATTAAGGCTATTTGACAAAACAGCTAATCCATTAATATTTGATAATTTTCCTTGATCTGTAGCCATGCCCAAGGTCGTATATCTTTTTGTATGCTCAACACTTTCAAAACCTTCCTGTGCAGAAAGCTCTATATCTGTGACCTTCACATCATTTTGAAAATCTAACCAAGTTTTCATTTTTAACTTTTGACTTGCTCCTTGTGGCATAAACCAAACTGGAACTAGTTGATCTTCTTTTATTGAAATAGATTTAGGGCATTTTATTTTAGGTGACTTGCCAGTAATTTTTTTNACAATCGAGATACTGGCGTCATGAGCATTCAAAAGAACTTCATCAATTAATAAATGTCCATTGGCAGTTCCAGCAACTGTTACAAATTGTTCGCCACTTGCACCAAGAGGGGGTCTACTATCATCTGGCTTAAACATACAGTCACAATCATCCCAATTGAGTTTGCCTCCACAATGCGACCACAGATGTACCACTGGAGACCAACCTCCTGACATTGCAACACAATCACAACTAATCTCTTCTAAGACCTCTCCTCCACCTGCCTGAGAACATATAGTAATACCCTCAACTTTTTTTGAACCTTTAACTGTTGATATACCTTTACCTGTTTCTATTCTGATACCCAATTTACGAGCTTGAGCCGGCAGATCTCCTGTTACAGAAGATCTCGCATCAATTATACAAGGGACCTCTAATCCCACATTTTTCATAACTATCGCCGTCCTATAAGCGTCATCATTATTTGTAACGATAACAGTCTTATCACCGCAAGAAACACCAAAATTCACCGCATAATCCCTAACAGAAGCAGCCAACATTACTCCTGGAAGATCGTTACCTGCAAAAGACAATGGCCGTTCGATAGCTCCCGTAGCAGTAATAATATGTTTAGCACGTACTCTCCACAATCTTTGCCGAAGGCCACCCTCTTCCTTGAAATCATCCATTAGATTTTCATGCAACAAAACATATCCGTGATCATATACACCTGCACCCAGAGTGTTTAATCTCAATTTAACATTATCTACCTTTGAAAGCTTATTTATTTGCTCATCTATCCAATCTGCTGATAGTCCATCGTCGATATCAACATTATCTATCGATGCTCTTCCTCCCCAATAATCATTTTGCTCAATCATTAGAATTTTTAAACCACTTTTCACTGCTGCCCTAGCTGCAGTAATACCAGCTATGCCACCACCTATAATCAATAAATCAACATGAGCATAAAAATGTTCATAAGAATCAGCATCTTTTTCAGTTGGAGCAGAACCAAGTCCAGCAGCTCGTCTAATAATTGGTTCAAAAATATGCTTCCAAGCAAACCTTGGATGAATAAATGTTTTATAATAGAACCCCGCCGGCAAAAAACGAGAAAGTCCAGAGTTTATGACGCCAATATCAAATTCCAAAGTAGGCCAGTGATTTTGACTTTTAACTTGTAAACCATCATATAATTTTGTGGTGGTAGCTCTTTGGTTAGGTTCAAAAGTTGATCCAGACCCAGTTTCAAATAATGCATTTGGCTCTTCTGGACCTGCCGCTACAATCCCACGTGGCCTATGATATTTAAAGGAACGCCCAACAAGAACCTGATTATTGGCTAAAAGCGCAGATGCAAGGGTATCACCTTTAAAGCCCTTTAGCCTCTTACCATTAAACGTAAATTCTTGGGATGAATTCCTATCCAAAAGATTACCACCAGTTTCAAGTCGTGTGCTCATTAAAAACTCTCCCATTCAGGACGTTTTCTTAAAATAGTTGAAAGAAGTTCTTTTGGGGGCTCCAATGTTTGAGCTAAATATGTTCCAAACACCTCAAGTGTGATTGAGCAACGCGCAGCATGAAACCATTTTCCACAACCATAAGTATGATGCCATCTTTCAAAATTCACCCCTTTTACGTTTTTTCGCATAAATAGGTAATCTTCAAACTCATCATCAGATGAACCTGGCCCAAACCTTTTTAGATGAGCTTCACCACCTGCAGTCAGCTCAGTTTCTTCTGCCTCAACTCCACAATAGGGGCATTTNATAATTAACATTTACAGATCCTTATAAAACACTTTTTAACATATAATTAGCAATTAATGCGCAACACCAGCCGCTACACTTTCATCAACAAACCGTCCTTCTTTAAATCTATCTAAACTAAATGCAGATGCTAATATACTAGGGCTGCCAGTTGCCATTGTTTCTGCCATCGCCCACCCAGAGCCAGGGATCGCTTTAAATCCTCCAGTACCCCAGCCACAATTAATAAAGCATCCTGAAAGAGGTGTCTTAGAAATAATAGGCGACCGATCACCAGTCACGTCAACAATACCACCCCATTGCCGCAGCATCTTCAGCCTAGAGATCATTGGGAAAGTTTCAATTAAGGCCCTTATCGTCTCCTCTATATGGTGAAAACTACCGCGTTGTGTGTAATTATTAAATCCATCTGTTCCACCACCTATAACCATTTCACCTTTATCAGATTGGCTCATATAACCGTGGACTGTATTTGCCATAACCACGACGTCCATACAGGGTTTTATCGGTTCTGAAACTAAAGCTTGCAATGCAACACTTTCAATCGGAAGCCTAAAACCAGCTTTGTCTGCTAATACACTTGAATTACCAGCCACAACCATACCTAAAGTTTTGGTTTTTATTTGCCCTTTTGTAGTTTCTATTCCAGTAACATGCCCTTTAGATTGTATTATTCCGGTAACTTCACACTTTTGAATGATATCCATACCCATATCAGAACAAGCTCTTGCATATCCCCATGCTACTGCATCGTGCCGTGCTGTCCCCCCCCGAGGCTGCCATAATGCACCTAAAACAGGGAAGCGAGGGCCAGATAACTCGATAATTGGGCATAATTTTTTTACTGTTTGCGGTGCAATAAATTCTGTTTCTACACCCTGTAGATTATTAGCATGAGCCGTACGCCGATATCCCCGGATTTCATGTTCTGTTTGAGCCAGCATCATTACGCCTCTGGGTGAGAACATGATGTTATAATTCAAGTCTTGTGAGAGCGTTTCATATAATGATCTAGCTTTCTCGTAAATTGCCGCTGAAGAGTCCTGTAAGTAATTTGACCTAATAATGGTAGTATTACGACCGGTATTCCCACCACCAAGCCATCCCTTTTCAATTATCGCAACATTTTTTATTCCATAATTTTTTCCCAAATAATAAGCCGTTGCCAAGCCATGCCCACCAGCACCAATTATAATTACATCGTATTCCTTCTTGGGCTCAGGAGAACGCCAAGCTCTCTCCCATCCAGTATGATACCTGAAAGCTTCTCTAACTATTGCCGCTACTGAATATTTTTTCATAAATTCACTTTCCTAACAGTAACAATTAAAGCAAAATAAATTTCGCATCTAATTGATGAGTTAAATGCGCCTAAAATCTACAAATTCCAATAGTTAAATCGGCCTGTTACAACTAATTTGCGACAATTTTTAAAACAACTCTTTGATTAATGTCCAAACACACCATATAGACGTACATAATTACTCATTAATGTACTATATTACTTAATTTGTTTTAGAGGTGCAAATAGGTGTACATATGTTATCATTTTTTCTCTTCTCAGCTTTGTTGGTTCTAGTTCCAATTACAGTAAGTGCTTTCATAATATTAAAAAAAGTACCAAAAAATTATAACCACGAAATAGAACTTAATTTATACCGACAGCAGTTAATCGATGTACCCAAAGATATCGCACGTGGTATTCTCAGTGAATCTGATGCAGAACAATCATCTCTTGAAATAAAAAAACGTCTTCTAGAAAATAGTCTGAAAGCATCAGAAAAATTATCATCAACGACTAAATCCGTCAGCTATTTATTAATTACGTTAATAAGTGGATTCATTATTGGTTGTACTTCAATAGTATATTTTTCCATAGGTTTTTTTGGACAAGCTGACCTTCCTCTCAATAATAGGTTAGAGACAATACGAGCATTTACTGACAATCGTCCATCGCAGGCATTTGTTGAGAAAAAAATTAAAACTACAAAATCAATAATTAAGTACGACGATGAATACTTACAGTTGATACAAGACCTCAGAGTGGCCGTAGAAAAAAATAATTATGATCTAGCTGGACTTAAACTATTAATAAAATATGAAATTAATCTTAACCGTTTTACTGAAGCGCATATCGCTCAAAAAAAATTAATCAAAAGTTTAGGTATTAACGCAACAGCTACTAACCACACAGATCATGCACAAATGTTAATAAATGCTGCAAATGGTTATGTCTCACCAGAAGCTGAAAGTAGTTTAAAAAAAGCTCTCAATCTAAATAAAGAATATCGGAGAGCTCTATATTTTACTGGCCTTCTGATGGCGCAAACAAAAAGACCAGATATTGCATATAAAATTTGGGATAAACTTCTAAGAAGTGGTAATGACAATGATCCTTGGATTGGAGAGATAGAAAAAACAATTGACGATTTGGCAATAAAAGCTGGCCTCAGGAACAATTAACTAAATCATAAAATTAAGTAAAAAGATTTGGAACAAAAAATTCCAGATCAACGCGTTATTAAAACAACCTTAGGATACTGATAATAATGAGAAAAATAAATTATAAAGTAAAAATCAGATGAGTGTATTTACAAATTTTATTGATTTTTATGAAAATATTTCAAGAATAAAAGCTATAATTGGATTAGATTTAGGTGAAAAAACTATTGGCGTAGCTGTCAGTAATAAATTGGTATCAGTAGCTAGTCCACTTGAAACTATCAGAAGAACTAAATTCAAAAATGATGCAGCTCAGTTGATAAAGATAATTGAGCTGAGAGACATTGAAGGCATTGTTTTAGGATTACCTATAAATATGGATGGTTCCGAGGGTCCAAGATGCCAATCAACGCGTGCCTTTGCCCGAAATTTAAATAGTTTAATTGAAATTTCCATCTCTTTTTGGGATGAAAGGCTTTCAACTGTTGCTGCTGAAAGAGTATTGATTGAGGCTGATACATCTCGAAAACGTCGCAATCAAGTCATAGATCATGTTGCTGCTGGTTATATTTTACAAGGAGCTTTAGATAGAATTCAAAATATTAAGGCAAAAGAATGATTGATGAAATTTGGAAACGTGAGGAAGTAGAAAGTCCCTGCATAAAACTTTGCGTATTGCATTCGACAGCTAAAATATGCGTTGGATGCTATCGCTCAGCGGACGAAATACAGAAATGGTCACGGTACTCTTCAAAAGAAAGACAGTTAATAATTGAGAAATTACCAAGAAGAGGTAAAGTTTTTACTAAAAGACGTGGAGGAAGAAGTAGGCGTTTAAAAGATCAATAAAACATTTAAGGCTTATTTAACCACCCTGATATACCCAAGTCGGCTTCAGGCCTAAAGTAAATAATTACTCTACCTTCTTTTCCACTTTTTGCTCGCCAATCCCAAGGGGCAACACCATGTAACGCCATTCTATGAATAATGTATGATTCTCCTGGTACAGCATGAACCTCTACTCTTTTGCAGGATTCAAAAATTACTTTTCTCGCTTTATGATAAGATTTCGTAATATCAATATTTTTCCAATCTTTTGGATCAATATCAAAGAATTCTTTTTCAAAATAATATTTAATGATTTTGTGACTTCCCTCCCAAACCACTAACGGAGAAGCTTTTTTACTAGAAATTGTGACAGGAACTCCCATGATAAACGCATGTTGCTCCTTTAGTTTGCGAGTTTTTTCTTTTCCAACTGGGTGCAAACCATCCACGTGAGCTGCATCTCTTTTGAGCCTATATTTAAATGCAGCTTTACTCTCTTCCTCACTTGGCATCGGATATCCTGGATAACAAACTGACACTTGGGCTGGATCCCATTTGACATTCTTTACTTTTAGTTGTTTCAACGCCCAACGCGAAGAATTAATATCTAATTCAGGTCCATTATTAACGATACCACGATCATCATTTTTTAAAATCCTAACTCCAGCAAACCATGTCCCTTGGTATCTTAACCAATCATTTTTATTTTTATTATTATGAATTTCAGAAAAAACCGACCTTGAAACAGACTTCAACCAGTTATCAAGTTTCGGATCATATTTAAATTTAATCCATCCATTTTGTTCGTAATCATATTCCAAATCAAAACGCTTTTCTCAACATATTTAGAGCCATAATTATAATAAAAATCGCGAAAAAACGTTTTAATGGTTTGGGATCCATAGCATGTGCTAAGCGCACTCCAATAGGAGTTGTCAGAAGGGTCATTAAAATTACAACAAAAAAGGCAATTAAATTAATAGATCCAATAGTAAAGGGTGGCCTATATTCTGAAGGAATATTCAGTAGTAAAAAACCCAAAACTGATGGTAAAGCAATGGCAAACCCAAATCCTGATGCTGTTGCTATTGCGCGGTGAATGGGGAAATTAAATAAAGTCATCAAAGGAACACCAAATGATCCACCTCCAATTCCCATCAAAACTGACATAAAACCCAGAATAATGGATATTAGAAATCGGCTAATCCCTTTTGGCATTCCCTCACCTAAACGCCATCCATCTTTTCCAAAGGCTAAATATAAGCCTACTAAACATCCCAAAGTACCAAATATTATCATCAAAATATTTGAGCTCAAACCAGATGCAAAAAATACACCAACGCAAGCACCAATTACTATTCCAAAAAACCATTTTCTCAAGACGTACCAGTCTACAGCACCCTTAGCATTATGGGCCCAAACCGATCTAATAGAAGTAACTATAATAGTTGCCAAAGATGTGGCTAAACAAATTTGCATTAGGTAGATTGAGTTATATCCCAAATATTCGAATGCAAAGTAAAATGCAGGAACTAAGATAATTCCCCCACCCACGCCTAAAAGACCAGCTATAATTCCTGCAAAACCACCAATAAACAATAATAATATTAGCATTAGAAATATTTCTGTTGTTTCTATCATAACAATAAAATCTCCCTAATTGTTAAATGTTCAAATACCATTTTATTTAATTAACTTGAAAAATTGTCTATGCTCATGAACTACTATCTTTCTGAGCCAAAACTACACTTTTGAGCGCATTAATCAAAACATCGGTACCAGCATCTTTTTTGTAGGCTTGTTCTGAAATGTTTCTTCGCCATACCTTTGCGCCTGGCTGAGCAGAAAAAATGCCTAACATATGCCGTGTTATTTGATTTAATCTTCCACCATTTTTAAGATGATGCTCTATATAAGGTAACATCACTTCCACTATTTCGAATCCTGTTTTGATAACACCCATGTTATAGATCTCACAATCAACTTTTTGTAAAACATGGACGGGATTATGATATGCTGAACGGCCAACCATAACCCCATCTATACCGTTAGATAGATGTGTCTTTATTTCACCAATATCCTGAATGCCACCATTTATTGTCAAATGCATCCTAGGAAATATTTCTTTCATTTTAAAGATCAAATTATAATCAAGTGGTGGTAAATTTCTATTTTGTTTGGGGCTAATACCTTGCAACCATGCTTTCCGAGCATGAATAATTAACCTCCCCACCCCAGCAGATTGCATCTTCTCAATGAAGTCAGGTAGTATAACATAAGGATCATCCTCATCTACGCCAATTCTACATTTGAGCGTAATTTCTACATTCTGACTAGCGTCCAACATTGCTTTTATGCAATCTGCAACTAGATGAGGAGACCGCATTAAAACAACGCCAAACGATCCAGACTTTACCTTTTCTGACGGACATCCAACATTTAAATTTACCTCATCATAACCCCATTTTTCAACAATTCTCACAGCATCAGCGAGTAGTTTTGGCTCAGAACCACCCATTTGTAATGCAAGTGGATGCTCAGCCTCATTGAAATTTAAGAGTTTTGATTTATCGCCGTTAACGATTGCAGCGGCTGTAAGCATTTCTGTATANAAAAGTGTATTTTTTGATATTGTGCGGTGTAAATAGCGGCAATGTCGGTCAGTCCACTCCATCATTGGGGCTACCGAAACAGTCGCAGAACTCTTTAAACCATCTTTATTCACGTTTTTAGACTTTTCAAGTTTAGCTTTGGATATTGAATAAAGCAGCTTACGAATTGGAGCAATATACAAATTACAAATTTGTATTAGTCTAATCCTTTGCGGTATAGAATGTTTCCGAAATACATCATTCTAAATTAAAATTGATTAATAATGCGAAAGTAACGATAAAAACCTATAAAAATAAATAAAATAAGTATAAGCGATACCCAACTAAATCTTCTTTAAAATAAGTATTTCAATAGATTGTAAAATTTTCTTCAGATGATTTACCAAAAGTAAAAAAGAATTATTAATTAATATCAATTTTAATATAGGATTATATGATAAAATTTACAGATCTTGAACTTGATTCAAATGTATTATCAGCAATACTCGATGCCGGATATGAAACACCCACCCCAATTCAAGCACAAGCAATCCCAGAAGCATTAAAGGGACGTGATATATTGGGCATCGCTCAAACAGGCACAGGTAAAACAGCCAGTTTTACATTGCCATTAATAACAATGCTGGCGAAGGGTCGTGCAAGGGCTAGAATGCCCCGCTCCTTGGTTTTAGCTCCCACGCGAGAATTAGCTGCACAGGTGGCAGAAAATTTTGACATTTATGCCAAAAATACAAAGTTAACCAAGGCTTTATTAATTGGAGGAGTAAGCTTCAAAGAACAAGACTTATTAATTGACCGTGGTGTCGATGTGTTAATTGCAACCCCAGGACGTTTAATTGATCATTTTGAAAGAGGTAAACTTCTGCTAACTGGTGTAAAAATTATGGTAGTTGATGAGGCAGACAGAATGCTAGATATGGGGTTTATTCCAGATATCGAAAGAATATTTAAGCTTACTCCATTTACCAGACAAACCTTATTTTTTTCTGCTACCATGGCACCAGAAATAACTCGGATAACAGAAGAGTTTCTTTCTGCACCAGTCAGAATTGAGGTTGCCCAACAGGCAACTATTTCAGAAACAATAACTCAGGGTGTTGTTTCATTTAAACCAAGCCGTAAGGATCGTACCTTTAAAGAAAAACGAAACTTACTTCGAGAAATAATACTAAATGAGCAAGAAAAATGTAAAAATGGGATAATATTTTGCAATCGAAAAATAGATGTTGATATCCTGATGAAGTCAATGAAAAGTCATGGCTTCAATGTTGGCGCTATCCATGGTGATCTAGAACAATCAGTGAGAACGGAAGTTTTAAGTGGCTTTAAAAAGGGGTCCATTAGATTTCTAATTGCATCTGACGTTGCTGCTAGAGGTTTAGATATCCCTAATGTAAGCCACGTATTTAATTTTGATGTTCCCATACACGCTGAAGATTACGTTCATAGGATAGGCCGCACTGGCAGAGCTGGGCGACCTGGTTCTACAATAATGATTTCCACCCCAGCTGATGAAAAATATCTCTTAGCAATTGAAAAACTTGTTAAAATGGATGTTCCAAAAATAGCTTTCAATACAGGCAAACTGTCACAAACAACATCAAATGAAAATAAGATCAACGAAGAGGTCAAGAGCAAAAGAACTAATATAAAAGCTAAACCAACTGGTAATACAACTAATAATAACAAAAAAATTACTAAACCACCCGAGATTCCTACGAAAACTAACATCCCCATAAAAACCAAGGATAACAATTCAAAGAAAACGACCGGTTTGGGAGACCATATGCCCGCCTTTCTTGAAATAAACTTTCGCAACTGAATAATTAAATTAAACTGACATTAATCGATTGATTAAAACTGTGATCTCAGGTTTTTTATCAATTAATTCCATGACAATTCTTCTGGTTGACTTAATTATAACTTTTCTTAACTCCTGATCATCCATCAGTGTTTTATTGTCTACTAAGTTAATTGAACCCATAATAGAATCCTCAATGGCTTTATCTAAGATTTCACCAGATATAAGTTTAGGCAATCCATGTGATTGCACCCACACATCATCAATCAAATCGTCATTTTCATCTATAATTATATTTATAGCAATATGGCCTGCAAAAGACATTCTAACACGGTCACGGACAACTCCATCTTTCGCTCCAATCAAAACCTTTCCATCCAAATAGGTTTTTCCACTTTCCACTTCTTTTAAAAGATTAGCATGACCATTCGAGATATCTACCAATGAGCCATTACCAGCTATTATTGATTTAAAGCCATTCTTTTTTGCGAGCAAGTAATGTGAACGTAAATGCCTAGGTTCTCCATGCATTGGAATAACAACTCTTGGCTTCAATAACTTGTGAATATCATTTATTTCTGAGCGATTAGCATGGCCAGAAACATGATATAAATTTCCTTCATTTTCGACTACATCTACATTTTTCTTACTAAGATTATTAATAATTCTATTAACGCCCACTTCATTTCCTGGAATTGTTTTCGAAGAAAATAGAAACATATCTCCTTCTTTCAATACCATTCCTCGATATTTTCCATTGGAAAGCTGCGCAGAAGCTGCACGCCTTTCTCCTTGGCTACCGGTACTTAAAATAAAAATATGTGACCGCGGTAATTCAAGTGCTTGCTCNGGCGAAACAACATTAGGAAAGTCCTTTAAAATACCAGTTTTAAGACCTAATTCAATCATTCTGAGCATTGCTCTGCCTAACAAAACTATTGATCGATCTGCAGCAGTAGCTGCATCCGCCAACGTTTTTAATCGAGCAATATTTGATGCAAATGTCGTCGCTATTACCATGCCTGACTGTGATTTGATTAGATTTACTAAATCTTCCTTTAAAGATTTTTCTGACTTTGCAGGCTGTGTCACTAATACATTAGTACTATCACAAACCAACACATCCAAATCAACACAAGCCACTTTCCACAAATCTGGGTCAAAGGGATCTCCCAATATTGGCGTTTTGTCTAGCTTAAAGTCCCCAGTATGAAATACTTTTCCAAGGTCAGTTTTGATAATTAATCCAGATGATTCTGGTATTGAATGAGAAACAGGTAAAAAAGAGACACTGAACGGACCTACCTCAACACATTGTGGGTAGATTGATATTTCTTTTACAACTTCTTCATTCTTTCCTCTTTCTAATAATTTTCTTTGAGCATTAGCAGCAGTAAAGGGCCTTGCATAAATAGGTATATCAGAAAGTTCAGGAAACAGTCCTATTGCGCCAATGTGATCTTCATGAGCATGCGTAAGAAATATCCCTTTAATTCTATCACGACGCTCCAAAAGCCAACTGATATCTGGTAGTATTAAGTCAACACCAGGTGTGGATTCTGCGTCGGGGAAAGACACACCCAAATCGACAATTATTAAGCTTTCTTTTCCTT
>JGI26060J43896_10000527_pt1 | contig 13989 bp, 11 predicted proteins | sample MarorgKNORR_S2LV_6_FD_43896 | JGI IMG/M metagenome (IMG submission 43896) | reverse complement strand
TCAAAAGGCGATAATATCTTGATAATCGACGATGTTCTATCAACGGGAGGTACTTTGGATGCAATCCTTGCAGGAGTCGAAAAAACCGGTGCTCAGGTCAGTGAAGTCATAGTTGTAGTTGAAAAGAGCGAGAAGATGCAATCCATCGCTAGCAAACACTCGGTGCGGATTTCTAGTCTCGTGAAGGTTGAAATGGACAGGGATTGTATCAGCATCCTTTGAGTAGGGTTCATCAACAATCAATAGGGCGGCCCCAATATGGACCTCGAAAGGCATGACTTCCAAGTCGATGATTTAGTCGAGAGGCTGAAGGGTGAAGACACCCGCTTAGTTGCTCTCCAACTACCTGAAGGATTAAAAATTCAGGCTCTGGAATTGATGGACCGCATCGAGACAGANAGTTCAGCCAAGGTTATCCTTGCTGCAGACCCTTGTTATGGGGCCTGCGACTTGGTCCACCACAAGATGAAAATGATGGGAGTTGAACTGGTTGCTCATATGGGGCACAGCCAAATGAACATTGATTCAGGTATGCCAACTCACTTTATTCCAGTCACCTATGAGGGGGACCCCGAACTGGCGCCAGTAATTCCTTTTCTTGAGAAGCACCGAGACATGGCTCGCCAAAGATTGTCCGAAGAGGACGTTGAGCCCACAAATAGTGACTTAAGTGATGAAGAAGCTAAAGAGAGGTTCCTTGATGCGGTTGGAAGAATGGCTCCATTATCTGATGTAAAACTTGGACTGGTAGGCTCAATTCAACACTTACACCTCTTAGAGGCCTTCAAAGAAAGACTTGAGAATGCAGGTTTTGATGTTAAGATTCCAACAGGTGGTGAGAGGTTATCATTCCCAGGTCAGGTACTTGGCTGCAATTATTCGGGCGATGATGACGACATCGGACATTACCTATTCCTCGGTTCAGGAGACTTCCATCCTATCGGTCTGGTATTGCATACTGGAAAGCCATTGGCTCTGCTTGATCCATACACCACTGAGGCNAGAGAGATATCTTTAGAATTCGTAGAAAGAATCCTGAGGCAGCGTTTCGGCCTCATCATGATGTGCCAAGATGCACAAAGATACGGTATTCTCATCGGTGAAAAGCCTGGTCAGATGCGCCGTTCTCTGGCTTTACGCATGAAAAGATTGTTGGAAAGTCATGGGAAAAAGGGCTATTTGCTAGCCCTAGAGCATGTTGGCCCAGAACTGATTGATTTCTATCCAGTTGATGCATTTGTCAATACTGCTTGTCCAAGAATCGCAATCGATGATTCTGTCAAATATGAAAAACCTCTGATTACTCCATACGAATTGGAAGTTGCGCTTGGTGAGAAGAAATGGGAGCATGGCTACCAGTTTGATGAAATCCCTTAGTTATCCTGAAAGAAGCAGGCACCTAGACAGGTAGGAACAATCCAGTTACCGCGCCTAGATAAATGAGATTGTGATGTTTAGAACCAATTGAAAACACCCCTGAAAGACTGCCAAACTGAGGCTATGTTCAATAACGGTTGGCGGTCACCTCCCAAAGCCATGTCAGCCTGGCTCGACCGTATAGGCGCAGGTTTAGTCCTGCAGCATCCCGAGATGTTAGGTTATGACTATCTGCCTTCCGAACTGATTGGCCGAGATCAACAACTAATCGAATTAGCATCGATGTTTGCGGGATTGGAGAAACCTAATTCAAGTGGTCGAGCGGTGATTACTGGCCCTGTTGGTTCTGGAAAAACTGCCCTTAGTAGGCGCTTCGTGGAGGATATCAGCCGCCACCACGCCGAAAAGCGCAATATTCGTTGGTTGCACATCAATTGTAGAAACAACCCCTCGCCAACTCAAGTAATGCAACGAGTGATTCAGTATTTGTCCCCTGGTCACCCTGATAGAGGCCTTGGAGTCGGCGAGATATTAGCAAGTGTTAGGCGCTTGCTAAAGCAATCATCTTCGCATATTATAATCATTTTAGATGAAGCCGACCACCTTCTGAGAAAGTCTGGTGATGACCTTGTCTATAGGCTTTTAAGAATCGATGAAGACCAAGATTCAACGGGCTCACTATCTCTTATTCTTATCAGCCAAGAGCAAATCCTCGACCTCTTTGAGGGAGCGGTTATCTCACGCTTTGGAAGAAGTCGCCACTTGCGAATGCAGGGTTATGATGAAGAGGGCTTGTTCGGAATTGCCAAACAGAGGGTTAGCCTTGCCTTTACCCCCTCAAGTATCGATGAATCAGTCATCTTACTGATTGCCGAGGCTGCTACCGCAAGTGGTGATGCCAGAGTCGTAATCGATTTGTTGGATGCTGCTGCTAAGTCTGCTGAATTAGATGGCCGGTCAGAAGTGCTATCATCAGATGTACAAATTTCAAGCATGGTGAAAGAAGGAAACCATGTTGAAATCATCGTAGATGAATTAGCAACCCATGCGATGATATTGCTTACTGCAGTTTGTAGGAGGTTGAAAAGTTGCACAGAAATCACCAGTGGCGATGTTGAAACTCTGTACCGAGTAGTTTGCGAGGAATTTGAACAAGCACCACGTGGCCATACAACTTTATGGAAATACTTGAAGCAATTTGAGGAGTGTGATTTATTGGTCGCCAGAATAGACCGATTGAATGAAGGACGAGGGAGAACTCAACATTTTTCGATGCCTCACATGCTCCCAGCAGACCTTGAAAAGCACCTTCAACCACTCATCAATAAGAGGCTGCGGACTTGAAAGCCACCGTTTCAGTTGCGGTGGGGCTAAATAGGGGCCGACAGTCGGGCGGCTGCACTAGGAGTCCTTGACATGGCAGACAATGAATTCGTGGCAGTAATCAACGATACTGCTCCAGAAAATAATGGCCGTAGTTATGCCCTGAATATATCAGGTAGTAACTACAATCAGTTCCTTGGTAAGAAGATCGGTGATGTTGTTGACGGCATCTTCGTCGGCGAGGGTGAAAATACCCTTGCAGGCTATAAATTATCCATTTCTGGTGGTTCTGATAAGACCGGAACACCAATGCGAAGTGATCTAGAAGGCGGCGCAAAAAAGTCGGTTCTAATTACTGCTGGAACAGGATTCAAAGGTCATAAAATTGTTCACAAGAAAGGAAACCGCTACCGCTACAAAGAAGATGGAATGCGCATGCGCCGAAACTTCCGTGGTAATGTGATTACCACTGATACCCGTCAGCTAAACTTGAAGGTCGTCGAGTCTGGAAACAAAGCACTCGCCGATATTTTCGGCGGTAGTGATGAATCCGCTGAAGATTGAGTAAGTTTAGACTGAAGGGGAATGAATGCATGAGTCGTAAACTTCCTACGCAACCTGAAGTCAATATTGGATTAGTAGGTCACGTCGACCACGGTAAGACCACCTTGACACAAGCCCTTAGTGGAGTTTGGACAGACACTCATTCTGAAGAGCGCAAGCGTGGAATCAGTATCAAACTTGGATATGCAGACACGGCTTTCTACAAAACCGCAGGCGGGCAATACTACGCAACCGGACGCCACCCAGATGGAAACAAGGATGCAGAGAAGGAATTGTCTCGAGTCGTTTCTTTTGTTGATGCACCTGGCCACGAGACTTTGATGGCCATTATGATTACAGGTGCAAGCATTATGGATGGCGCATTATTGATGGTTGCAGCCAATGAAACTTGCCCGCAGCCNCAGACTCGTGAACATTTGATGGCTTTGGAAATTGCAGGNATCAGNAATATTGTAGTGGTGCAGAATAAAGTTGACTTGGCGACAAAGGAAAGAGCGCTCCAATCACATGCAGAGATTAAGGAATTCCTCAAAGGAACAATCGCTGAAGATGCCCCCATTATTCCAGTATCTGCCCACCATGATGTTAATTTAGACATTTTAATCGCTGCCATTGAAGCATTTATTCCAACTCCAAAAAGAGATGATGATGAGCGTGCTATCATGCATGTGGCTCGTTCATTCGACATTAACCGGCCTGGCGCCCGCCCATCTAAGTTGAAGGGTGGGGTTGTTGGCGGCAGTATCGTTGAAGGAATTTTCAAGGTTGGTGATGAGGTTATCATTGGCCCAGGTCGAAAGATTGAGAACGATGGAAAGGTTCGCTGGGACCCTATAGAAACCAAGGTTATCAGCATGCAAGGCGGTGGTAATTCACTCGACGAGATGCATGCAGGTGGACTATGCGGGATGGCAACTCCATTAGACCCAATGACAACAACAGGAGACAATCTTTCAGGTCAAGTTGTGGCAAAAAAAGGTGATTTGCCTGAAATCCGCAATAGCATCGATGTAAAGGTACAATTGATGAAGAAAATGGTTGCTTCAGAAGGCGAAGAGCCAGAAATTATCCACCCATTGCGAGGAAATGAAATGTTGATGGTAAATGTAGCAACAGCAACTACCGTCGGAGTCGTATCAAAAGCAGACAAAGGGATAACGACCATGAAATTGCGCCTACCAATCTGCGCAGATCCTGGAGCAAGAGTTAGTTTCTCTCGCCGAATAGGCTCACGATGGCGCCTAATTGGCCATGGGTCGATTTGCTGAGAAGGGGCTAAGGCCATGCAAGAGGTCCTCATCGATAGTTGTGGATGGGTCGCTATTGTTGATTCAGGAATCAACATTGACACTTCGCTCAATGGTTTAGTCGGTCCTTTCCAGTTATTATTATTGGAAAATGTCAAGCATGAGTTAGATGACTTAGCAAAAGAAAAGAAAAATTTATTATTGCCGTTGATTTATTCAAAAGCTGAATTGATAAAAGCACTTGAAGAATCTACAAATCATACTGATGATCAGTTAGTGGATATGGCAAACCACCGAAATTGTGCCGTATTAACAGTTGATAGAGGATTAAAGAAGCGCTTGATAGATCATTCTTGTCGCGTCATTGAAGTGGTTTCCAATAAACGCCTCAGGCTAGCAACGGATTAATCCATAATTGCTAAATTACCTTTAATTCCGGCTCATGTCGGTGCGAAGTTTAAGTTTAGATGAAGTTGCAACTGTTTAGATGTCAATTCATACCGGAAACCGAACCCCTCCAAATGGGCGCTCATCATTGTCTACTGAAGAAGTTGCAGAGATAGTAGATTTGCTGAAACAAATCGGTGTCCACGGATTTGCCGCTAAAATCATGGTTGTTTTGTCAGCCAATGGACCGAGTTCAAGTAGTGAATTACAGAAGTCATGTAAATTACGGCAACCTGAAGTGAGTATCGGTATCACTCAATTAAAACGTGATAAAATAATACAGGTTGAAAAAATAGCCAATTTGAATCGTGGACGCCCTAAGCATGTCTATTCATTGAATGGAGAGTTCTATTCAGCCACATTGTTGTATAGAGAAAAGGCAGCAAGCCGAATCAAAGAGATGAATGAACAATTGGGCCGGCTGAATGAATTGAGTGAGCATATGAGAGCCTTGTCAAACTAAGGCAAGGTAAACAGTTCATCATCCCCGTGACCATCTAGCAAGCCGATTCTTACTCCAGCGTCGATCCATGCATGGGCATAGTTTATTGCTCCAAATGCCCGAACTAAGTCTCCTTTTAGCATGAAGTGCTTTGCATCATGGGCATAATCATCAGCCATTCTCATCATGCTTTGTAGCCTTAATTCCTCATCGCTATTTTTCTCTACTAATGGGGTTGCTTTTTCTCTGGCTCGCCTAGTTAATTCGAGGTATTTCTCGACTAATTCGATGCTAACGAGTTCATTGGCCATGATTATGCCTCTTCTCTCTTCAATGATAGGATTCTTCGAACATCTTCACTGCGACCAAGTTTTTGGTAAAGTTCAGCTGCCTTGGATAGTTGCCCATTATCTTCCGCATCTCTGGCAGCGAGGAATACCTGCTTGCGATTATCCCAGTCGAGGTCTTCTCTTGCTTGAGCAACCTCTGATTGAACCCTCCTTTTTCTCTTTAATGCGCTTTTAGGTGCTTCCCACCAGCGCAACAACCCTTCTCTAGTTGAACTAACTAATGTGGTTGAACCATCACCGGTGAGAATATCACCTCCATCTAGCACACGGTCATCTTCTATAGGAGGGATGCGTGATAATATTCCATCTATTCCCAATGTCCACCAGCCGTCGATTGCTCTGGTTCCATCTAGAGGTTCCATAACCACATTTTCTACTCTATCGAGAACATCCCAGCCAAATGGNTGAGGTATTCCTTCCCACATATTTCCATCTGCTGCCTGAAGAATCATTCTTCCTTCCTCAAGTCTACTGCACCAACTCCATTTGCGTTCTTCAATTCGTCTTTGTGAATCTTCACCTACCATCCTGATGCAGCATATATGCCCGTCTTCATCATGAACGAGTAAATGTTCACGGTCNAACCAACCTACGAGTTTTCTAATATTGCCAGTTTGCAGTCTTCTCATACCACGCCCTTCGGTATTGAAGAGGTGGAGGTGCTCTTTTCTGTCTGCTAATACCCAGCCCCCGCCTGGTCGTGGAAGAATNTCGGAGAAACCTCCACTGGTGGCTCTTCCTTCATGTAATTGAGTTCCATCTGCAAGTCTGAGAACATGGAAACCATGTCCTGCTAAGACCCCCAAAACTCCTTCTGCAACTGCAATCGAAAAGGTTCTGAAAGGAAGAGATGATTTCCACAGGGCTGAGCCGTCATCATCTATGAGGATGATGTCGAGACCAGTTGCTACTGCGATTCCCTTGTTTGTCATGCAAAGGTCTGCTACTTTGGTGGCTGATTCCCATGACCAAGCAACATTCCATNCACTATCTTCGACGCTCATGCTTCCACCTCCAATAACCCCCAAGCCGCTAATTGGGCACGGGCATCATTTGTTAGACTAAACCAACGACTTCTTCCTTGTTGACGGGTTTGAAGGATACCAGCTCGGTAGAGGCCATTAGAAAGTTGAGACATTCGTGGACGCTTCACGACCAGAGTTTTCCGAAGTTCGTCATCAGAAGGAGAGAATTCACGGTGTATTGCTACTTCCAAAATAATTCTTTCATGGTCACTTAAAGTCCGTAGTTTTTCCACCTTTAACGGTAGGCTTTGGCTTTGCCACCTAGGTTTTTGGGGGGTCAACGCTGCTAGTCTTTTGGCTAGGCCCGAATATGGATTTGAGGTGCTATGCGGTTGAGGTAATTGCTGCCAATCTAAGTTAGTGATTTGAGCAGGAGGGGGGGTGTGAGTTTCTTCTTGAATCAAGGGAGCAGATTCTTCAATCCATAGGTCGGCTTCATCATCTTGGTGTACTGGAAGTGGGGGTTCAGGGGATGCATCGTTTTCTGCTGGATTTGTTAATGCTGGATCAGACATGGAATCTCTATTCCTTTTTGCCAAAGAACGGAACATTCCAGTTGGCAGTTGTGTCTGAGGGAGAATTGGTTTTCTTTCTATACTAGCCATCGAAACGGGGGGAAGGGTAGGTTCTTCTTGTTCATCTAATGAGAAATACTGCTCTTCAAAGTTTTCCTCGATAGCTGAATCATCATCGAATTCTGGTATCTCTTCCGCTACTTCCGTTCCGACCTCAGTGAAAGTACTGTGAGCATTTTGATTGCTTGGCTTTTCTTCAATTTGCCACTCACTTACAGAATCTACTTGCCTGCCATTCATTCGGGATTCATCGACAATATCTCGCATCTTCCTCATCAAGCGGCCAACATGGCCTCCACTTTGCTCTCTAATCAATTCGACGAAGGATGATTGGGGGGTCCAAGTCCTACGAGAAACTGAAGATATTCTTTTTTCGATTACTTCCCTAACGCCTTCTTCTAGCATGGGTTCCAGTTCAATTACTGAATCAAATTCGTTTAACAAGTCTTCAGGAAAAGCCTGTTCTTGTTCGGGGGTTAAACTGATGATTACCATGGCTTTTAGTCGCTTCAATGCAGGACTCATGCCTTGGAGGATGTTGCATAATAGTGGGCCTGGGGCACTTGGGAAATCATAACTCAATAATTGAAGAGGGCCTTGAAACCCAGCCACCGCATTGACCATTTGGTCTATCATCGCAGTAGTGTGGGCGGGCCTTTCGAAACCAACCAACATTGAGTATGTTTCATCGAGTAGGCGAGAAACGTGATTGGATTCTGGAAATAAAGTAAATGAATGGTGCTTTTCAGTTTGTGAAGCTAGGGCATGAATGAAGGAAGTTCTACCACTTCCTCTTTCACCTTTCAAAATAACCATTCTTGCTGAGCGTTGCCTAATCAGTGAAGTCAAGGAAGAGATGATGATATCCCTTCCACCCAATAGGTGATGCTCACTCTTCTCAAGTGGGCGCCCATTGAACGGGTTTTCCCGTAGAGGGGGTAGTCCTTCAAGCCCAACAGGTTGCATGAATGGTGCCAATTCAAAGTGGGCACATAAGGCTTCAGGAGAATAGTATGCGTTAGGGCACTAGTTGAACGCGTCATTCGTGGCACCAAAGTATGTTGGAATTGACAATTTGAAAGGAAATGGGATTGAGTATTTACAAATCAACGTGTGGTTAACGCTTCATTAACGTATTAGCCCATGCGTTAAATGCGTTAATAAAATAGAATACGGTGGTTTCATTTTGCTGCTATAGAAAAAAAACTGCTACATGTTGATAACGAAACCTTGAGGGAGATGCTTCCTGTGGGCGGAGCGGGATTTGCATGGCTGTGGATAATAGTCGGCTCAAAGGCTTCTTCCAATTATCTGTTGAAGAGCGCCGTTCGATATTAGCAGAGATTGCTTCTTTGAGTGTTGAAGATATTGCTTCCTTAGAATCGGGAGGAGGAATGGATTCCACTACTGCAGACACTATGATCGAAAATGTCTATACTACGATGTCACTTCCTGTTGGAGTTGCAACAAATTTCATCATTGATGGCGAGGATTTCGTTATTCCTTTTTGCTTAGAAGAAGCTTCGGTTATCGCTGCTGCCTCAAATATGGCAAAAAGATGTCATCTCAATGGTGGCTTCTCAACCGATGTTGATGAATCAATGATGATAGGGCAGATTCAATTGCTTGGAATTGAGGACTTGAAGTCTTCATCAGAGGCCTTAGAATCAAGAGCACAAGAAATAATCGANCTTTGTAATAGCCTTCCCTCAACGATGGTACGCTTGGGNGGTGGGTGCAAGCGGATTGAATGTAGAATTATCGAGGACATGTTAATCGTCCATATTATTGTTGATTGCAAGGATGCAATGGGCGCAAATGCAGTTAATACGATGGCTGAATTATGCACTCCTTTAGTCGAAGAGATTTCAGGGGGGGAGTCAAGGTTGAGGATTGTATCAAACTTAGCGATTCATAGACTCGCTAGGTCAACAGCAACCTTCACTCCAGAAGAGATGTCGATAGATGGGAGCCTTGAATCAGGTTTAGAAGTTATTTCTAGGATTCTTGATGCCTACAGATTTGCTTCAATCGACCCATTCAGGGCAACGACTCACAATAAAGGTACAATGAATGCAATTTCATCAATCGCTCTTGCTTGTGGCCAAGATTGGAGGGCAGTCGAAGCATCATGCCACGCTTGGGTAACTTATAATCAAGGAAAATATGGCAGTATTACCGAATGGAAACAGGATGAGCACGGCAACTTGCAGGGGAGCATCGAAATTCCATTGGCGGTTGGGATTGTTGGAGGAGCGGTTAGTGTTCATCCAGTAGCTCGAGCCAATCTCTCGATTTTAGGAGTGGAGTCATCGTCTCAACTTGCCGGAGTTATGGCTTCAGCAGGGTTAGCGCAAAACCTTGCTGCCATGAGAGCATTAGCAACTTCAGGAATCCAATCAGGACATATGAAATTACATGTCAGAAATATGGCAGTTAGTGCAGGGGCAATGGAAAATGAAGTTGAACAAGTGGCCAAGGTTGCAAATGAAAGTGGCCAAAGAATAACCCAATCACTGGTTGATGGCATCCTGCGTAGTTTGAGAGGATGATTCTTCCTCTGCTCCTGCTTCAAACAAAGTTTCTTGGTGCTCAGAGGCTCTTTCTGAAAGACCTTCGAAGACTCTTCTTCGCCATCTAATGGCAATTCAGTTTGTTCTTCTTGCAAAGCCATTGGGCGTTCACTTCCGCCTTCAGTCAATCCTAATCCGGCGGCTTGGTCTCTAAACCAGGCTCTAACCTTGCGCTTATCAGTATGAGGGCATCCGAATATTTCTGAGAATCTACGAGTAGTTGTTAGGCGCTTGGTATTACCCGTTTTACGGCGTTCAACGAACCCTAAATATACCAATTGTTTGACATGGTCGTAAGTTTTTTGTCCAAGTAATTCAACCAATCTAGATTGCAGCATCGGTTGGTGGAAAGCAATTAGAGAGGCAGATTTGAGTAGTTTTGCAGGAATGTCCGTTTTTGCATTGCATGGCATTTGGGCTGCTACTTTTGGTTTAACCTCAATCGCCCAACGGCCATTTATTTCGGCTAATTGTAAGGCTCCGCCTTTTCTTCTCTTGAGTGTTGATTGTAAGGAGATTAAAGCAACTCTGATATCTAGCATCTGTTGCTCAAGGTCCTCTGCTAACTGCTCGATATTCATTGAGCGCCCCGCTCCAAATAATGTCGCTTCCAAAAGTGTCTCTAATTCAATACTCATTCAATATCCCCCTGCTGTTGTGTGAATGTAATTTCAATAACTGGTTTTTGTTGTTCTAATTCTTCTGCCTCTGCTTCAGCGAGTTTTTTCGCTTTTCGTTCTGCTTCTGCAGCACGAGTTGCGATTTGTTTGATATGTTGCTCATGGCCGCCAGCTTTGGCTTGATTGACTTTCTTCAAAGCAGTCCTTTCACTATTGATTCGTTGTACGACTTCATTGAAATCTTCGATTCCTTGCCAGCGGTCACTAAGGAAGACCTCGCCATTTGGCACAACTTTCTGGTGAACTTCAGCAAAGCCACGGTGGGTTAGGAATAAACTGGAAATGAAGGCTGTTACTTCGGCCTCGCCATCTAGCCCCTCTACTTCACCGTATTCTTCCAATAGGTCGGCTCGCAATTGGCAAATAACCGCTGCTACTGGAATATCATCACCAACTTTTCTTCCATCTTTGGTAGCAACTGTGCGCATTGCCTGCCAGCAACGCTTGATGTCTCCATCCATATCTTCGTCGTGCATGCGTGCTCCGACATTACGGATTGCTTCTTTGACATCCTCGGCATGCTTTATTCTATATTCATCTCTTAACTTCAATTCTTCAGCATCATCACATGCATCCTTGAGTGCTGAGAGTAATTCCCCAAGAGTTACTTGTCTGCCTTCATCTCGGCGGATTCTTTCATTGAAAAGAGAGGGTAATTGTGGTTGGGCATCACCTGTGAGGACATTTGTTGTGAAGGAAAACTCATCATCATCATACTCCATTTCCCAGCCCCAATGCATGCTTTGGTCATCGAATTCTTCTTCCTCAACTTGCATTGCTCGGTCGAGAAGATCTGCTGCTTGGCCGTTGAGGACTTCCCAAGCTAAGCGAATAAGACGGCCACAGGCTGGAAGGTCGATATTTTCCCCTTCTTTTTTGACTCGTTCGCTAAATAATTCGATGAATTGTGAGAGGTCAACGTTCCAGGCATCGAGGTCTTCATCTCTGAATAACTCAAAGACGATGGCAACTGAACGGTCGAACGGGTCGACGAGTCCGGCATGCTCTGAATCATCAATATGGGCAATTTCAATCAAGCGGTTCGCATAGCGAGATGCTTCGCCACTATTATCTTCACCACCTGCTAGCAATTTGTCAATAATGTCCTGTCTCAGGAAGTAGGGGGATAAGGTTGACTGCATGTTGTCACTTTCCTTCAATCCTCAAGTAATCCTTCTAAGTCGAGGTCATCCTCTTGTTGATCAGAAATTTCTACTGTTGTGGTCTCTTCGATGACTTGCCGGCGAACCTCTTGGTGCTCTTCGATATCTTCGGTCATTTCTTCGGCCCTCTCGGTTAATCCTCCGAGTGAAGACGGCAACGGGAGATCTTCGGGTGTTGTTGGCATATTATCGACATTGGGCAAGCCATTGGAATCGATAATCGAACCTTCTCTAACCTTTGCAAGGCTCTTCTCGTTCTCCAGTTCCTTCAGTGCAGCAGCACCTAATTCTATAGCTCTCTCCTTGTCAAAGTTTGCAATTCTACGGCTACAACCATCGCCAGCATGGGTGATTCCAATGTGATGGTCTGCCAATTGTAGGCTAACCTTGCGAAGAGTGACCATAATGAATTGAGCCTGTTTGCTGCGCTTTCTGCACATTTTTGCAATTCTTTCTGCATTGAAAGCATCCAGATTTTGGTCGACTTCATCGAAATAGTAGAATGGACTTGGATCATAATCCTGAATTGCAAATATCAAGGAGAGTGCTGCCATCGATTGTTCTCCTCCAGATAATAGACTCAACTTGCACTTTGAACTCTTACCACTGGGCTGGCACCACATTGAGAGACCAGCCTTGAAAGGCTCCTTTGGATTCTCGAGGAATAATTCGCCTCTTCCACCCGAAAGAGTTTCGTAGACCTTGCGGAAGTTTTCATCTACGCGCTCCAATACGTGAAGAAGGCGAGCCTTCCTCTGTTTTTCCAACCTATCTGTCAAATCTATCAGTGATTTACGGCGTTGTTGCAAGGTCTTGTTATCTTGCTTTAATTCGCTCAACCTTGCTTCAGTAATATCATACTGCTCAATAGCCAACATATTGACATCGCCGATTTTATTCAATCGATGGTCGAGTTTTCTAACATTTGCTTCTGCGTCTGCGAGAGATGGGAGAGACACATTATCGTCTGCCGCCTTGCATCCGATAGTCCCCATTTCATCCAATAAATCATCGAGTGCCTCTCTCTTCTGGACTAATTGGAGGGTGAATTCCTCGGCTCTCTTTAATAGAGTTGCAGCATGATTTGCCTTTTGGGTGAGTCCAGCATGCATGGTGGCTCTTTCTTCAGTTAAGCGCAGTCTTTCATCTTCGAGTTCCTTGTGCTCTTCAGCCATCTGGCTATGATTGGCTTCTGCATCTGCCAATTCAACGACTACTGACTCGTTCTCACTTTGCCAGAGTTTGATATTTTCCAACCTGCCTGCGTTTTCTTGCTCTAAGCGGGTGCCCCTTGAATTCAATTCGCTAACTCTTTCGAGCAGAATCTTGCCCTTTTCAGCCCCGCCATCGATAATAGCCTTGGAGATTGCTTGGTCTTCAAATGCCTTGACGCGTACTTCTTGGACTTCTCTCAAAGTTTGTTGTAAGTGCTGCGGGCTAACTTCTTGCAAGGCTGCAGATGCAACTTCTCTTGCTAGAGCNGAAATCCTCAGTGCTTCTTCAGCACGCACCAATTGTTCTTCCTTTTGAGNACACTTTTTCTCTATGTCTTCTAATTTCTTTTTCACCGCAACAACCGCTCCAGTGGCTTTTGCAAGTCTTTGCTCNCTTAGGCGTAAGTCTTCTTTCCACTGGCGCCTCCTCATGCCTCTATCATCTTCTGAGGTGTTATCGATTCTCTGTTTCAATTCTTGTTGCTTTCTTCGGCATGAACTTAATTGGTCGCATACTTTGTCTGCCAGTATCTGTAATCTAATGACTTCAGCATCGAGTTTATCGACCTCATTCATTCCTTGAATTCTGCCGCCAAAACTGACCTTTAGGCGAACCTTGCTTCCACCGACCATTGCTCCTCCGGCTTCAGTAACTCCGCCCTGGAGGGTAACCATTCTGACTCCGCCCATATTTTTCCTAGCGGTACTCAAATCTTGAACGATGAGAGTATCTCGCAATACATAACGGACCGCAGTTTCGATTCGCGGGTCATGGTCTAGCATTTCCCATGCAAAACCGACGATACCAGGCTGTCTTGTCAACATCATTGCTCGTCCGCTTGCTCTGCCAACCTGAATTTTATTGAGTGGTAGGAAGGTTGCTCTACCGACTCGATTTTGACGCAGCCAGCCAATACATTCAGCTGCAACTTGGTCATTCTCAACGATGATGCTATTCATGCCACCACCGATTGCAGTTGCTAATGCATCTTCATGGCTCGAATCCTTT
>JGI26060J43896_10000522_pt1 | contig 14092 bp, 8 predicted proteins | sample MarorgKNORR_S2LV_6_FD_43896 | JGI IMG/M metagenome (IMG submission 43896) | reverse complement strand
ATGGCTACTTACTACGCTTCGAGACCCGCAATGGCTGCTCAAATGATTAAGCGCAGCCTTAATGCACTGCAAGATGCGGGGAACACCTCGATCATGCATATGGATGGCGATCAATTCACTTTGGTCACAGAAAGTGAAGACTACGAACAGCAGCGTGCTGCATTCTTGGCGAAGACTTCGAAAAAATAAGCTGATGGCGTTGTTATAGGTATATTGTTCACTTAATATGTTGGCCGATTTTAGTTAGTTACCATTTTTATCCTCATCTTCGATAATGATTGATCTTCTCCCCTGTGGTTGACTGTTAATCTATGTGGGTTACTTATTGATATTAGTAGCTATCACTAAAAGTGGTAACTGAGAATTACCTATGTTGTTAAAGAAACTATATTTAAGCAAAGAGACACTGTTCGAATTAGTGAAGATTGCTGTGCCTATGGTGGTATCGCAGGGGGCGTTTGCAGTAATGATATTTACTGACCGCTATTTCATGTCGCAGATTGACCCTGTTCATATGGCCGCGGCACTCGGAGGGGGTGTCGCTACTTTTTTCTCTTTTTGTTTTTTCTCTGGTCTATTTTCTTATACCAACGCTATGGCTGCACAATATTTGGGAGCAAGGGAAGAGGCTAAGTGCTCAAAGGTGGTTACTCAGGGCATGATCATGACTCTGATGAGTATACCTTTGCTTGTCATTATTACTTTTAGTGTGGCTGGAATCTTTGAAGGTATGGGTCATGATCCAATTCAAGTTGAATTGGAGAGAAGTTATTACATGATATTAATGCTCGGCACGCCGGTATTTCTGGCGAAGATTTGTATCGCATCTTATTTTGCCGGTATTGGCAGGACCTATATTGTCATGATTTGTGATGTTTGTGGTTTGGTTCTTAACGTGCCTCTTTGCTATGCAATGGTGTTCGGAAAATTTGGTCTCCCAGAAATGGGAATAGTTGGCGCTGGTTTTAGTACTATTATTGCGGAAATTTTTTCTTTTTCTTTATTCATAATCTTTTATCTACAGAAGGAGCACCGGGAGAAATTCAAGATACTGCATTCATTCCATTTGGATATGGGAATATTGCGTCGGTTTCTCCGATTAGGCTTTCCTTCAGGCTTAGAACTATTTCTTAATGTTGCCGCATTTAATTTGTTTCTTTTAATGTTTCAGGCTTATGGTGTAGTGGAAGGTGCATCAGCGGCGATTGTCTTTAATTGGGATATTCTTTCTTTTGTACCAATGATTGGTTTGAACATTGGTGTTATAAGTTTAATCGGTCGTTTTGTTGGGGCGCAGGATATGGAGAGAGCCAACGAGGTTATTGCGGCTGGCTTCTTAATGGGCATTGCGTATTCAGCGGTACTTGCCATTCTTTACATAACCTTTCGGTTCCAATTAGTGGAAATTTTTGCGCCTCCTGATGGTGATTTTTCTGAGATACGTAGTCTTGCCGCATTTATGATGGTTGGTCTATCCAGCTATGCAATGGCTGATGCGATTTGTTTGGTTAGCGGTGGAGTTTTGCGAGGCGCTGGGGACACTCGTTGGTTAATGATTGTCTCGGTTTCCCTTCATTGGGCAATGCTGGTGGCACAATACTTCATTATTCTTGTTTTCAGGCTCGATCCCAGAATTTCTTGGTTGGCCTTTGTCGTCCTGATGCTATGTATCGCTGTCGTATATATGTGGCGTCTGATCAGTGGGAAGTGGCGTAATCCCGAACGTTTGAAGCTGGTTATGGCAGAATACTAAAAGCTCTTGAGTCTTTTCATGCCTTTTCGCTTCTTCTCATGCCCTCGCGGGCAGGCTTTCTCTCACTTGCAGACTTCGACGTTTGCAGTTAGCCTTTCTGTATACCTTTTAGGCTCCAAATAGAGAGTTTTCAATGAAAAAACCATCGAAAAAATCATTAGTAATCGCTTCAATCGTTGCCTCAGCAGTTATATTGAGCGGAGTAACAGTTTTATCCCAATCTCTTTACCCAACGAACTTGCTTAATCAAAAAGGCAATTTTTCCCGTGGGGCCACTAATGCTTTAGCTCAGCCATTCCGAGGCGTAGCGACGTCTTCCGGTATTATTGAGGGGCTATTCTCGATTCGTTCGACAGGTCAACCTACAGATTCTGTTCGCCGTGCCGCGGATAACATGTTGGCGTCGCTTAGTGCCATAGATTTGAGCCGCAGTCATTTTGCGATCGATGATCCAGAATGGCGAGACTGGTCTAATGTCGATGTAGGAATTTTCCCAAGGCGAGGCATTAGCCTTGAAGAAATGAATCCGCAACAAAAAACAGCTGCCTGGGCGCTATTAAGAGAAGCCCTCAGCGCAGAAGGTATTGAGCAGACAGTCAATATAATGCGAACCGAAGATGCTCTGCTGGAAATCAATGGTGAACCAATTCGATATGGAGAAGAAAAATATTATTTCACTTTTATGGGACAGCCTTCCGCAGATCAGCCCTGGGGCTTTCAACTCGATGGTCATCATTTAATTATTAATTTCTTCGTGCTTGGCGATCAAATTGTAATGACGCCGGCTTTTTGGGGTGGAGAACCAGTAGTCGCCGAAGTTGGAAAATATCCTGGCAATACCATCATGCAAGAAGAGCAGGATTTGGGCCTCGAATTGATGCAGTCCTTAAGTTCATCTCAACAACGGCAAGCCACTATTAATCCCGAAAAAAACCGTAACAATCAAATTGCAGCGGCCAACCAGGACAACTTAACTCTGGACTATGAGGGAATAGCAGGACGTGATTTAGACAGCGCACAAAAACTTCAATTGCTCGCGGTAATTCGAGCCTTTGTTGGTAATTTAAGAGACCCGCACGCTAAGGTCAGTATGGATGAGATCGGCCAGCATATTGATGAAACTCATTTCGCTTGGGTCGGCGGCGACGAAAATGATGCAATATTCTACTATCGTGTACATAGCCCTGTAGTGCTTATAGAGTTCGATCATCAAGGCCCTGTGGGAACGCTAAATAAGAATCCGGCAGGCATTCCAAGTCGTGATCATATACACACAATAATTCGTACGCCGAATGGCAACGATTACGGTAAGGATTTATTAGCTCAGCATCTAGCTGCTCAATCACATTAGGGGACAGTTTTAATTAATACGGGTTACTTTGAGTTTCTGACATATCAATAATGAGGATTTACCTTATGTCATGCCGTTCGTTTGTGTATTGCCCTGGCACGACCTTGCCTCATCCAGATTTGTGGAAACAGTTAATGAGAAAACTAATCACCTAAGCGTGAATCCTGAGCCAATGCAAAGCGGGGACTAAGATTCCCACGCATGAGATCGATTTTAATAAAGAGATTATTTACTTATGAAATTACCTCGAGCTTCTTCTTTTTCGGGTACTACTTTTAACATCCTGGCTCCAAGACTAGCTTTTTTTGCTGTCATTGGAGGTTTGTTCTGTTCAAGCAGTGTTTCTGCTCAGTCTCCCAATGCCTTTGGAATTCCTACAGAAGAAATCAGCAACCCTGCGGCTAATATCGTTGCAGCGCCGGGGTCCCGTGGGCANGGCTGGCTAGGGCAAGGTCGCTCTGAAGTGATCGGTCGTCACGGTATGGTAGCTACCAGCGATCCTTTGGCTGCTCAGGCTGGGTTGGAAATTTTGCAACAAGGTGGCAATGCAATAGATGCAGCAGTTGCTGCAGCTGCGGTATTAGATGTGACTTCTCAAAATGATACAGGTATCGCTGGTGATTTATTTGCCTTGGTCTACAGCGCTGAAGACAAAAAGCTTTATGCGCTGAATTCTGCAGGTTGGGCGCCAACAGGGTGGACGCCGAAATTTTTTAAAGAAACACTCGGTTTAGAAAGAGTGCCAGGCATTGGTGTTAATGCAGCGACCGTCCCTGGAGCAATTTCAGGTTACGATGCGCTTCTAACTCGCTTTGGCACCATGGGTTTCCAAGAAACTTTTGATCGGGCTGCGCAGCTTGCCGAAGAAGGATGGGGTCAAGCAGAGCGACGTCACCGCGACCTGCTTAGCGTTGTCGATAAGCTCAGAGACGATGTAGATTCGAATTCAATATTTCTGCAAGATGGCGAAGCGCCAGCGTTATACAGCATCATTCGAAACCCCGATTTGGCTAGCGCGCTTAGGCTGATTCAGGCAGAAGGTAGAGATGCCTTCTACAATGGTGCGATTGCTGATGCCATCGTGGAAAAAGTTCAGGCGGAAGGTGGAGTCATGAACCATGCTGATTTAGCGGAGTATGAATCAGAGTGGATCGAGCCAATATCAACGAACTATCATGGTTACGACGTTTTTCAGCTACCTCCCCCAGGGCAAGGGTTTGCAGCACTGGAAATGCTAAATATCCTTGAAGTTTGTGCTCCTGTGCATAACTTAAACTTATCAGCTCTTGGCCCTTCGAATGCGAACTACTGGCACTTCATGGTTGAAGCAAAGAAATTAGCTTATTCTGATTTGCAGGCTTACAACGGCGACCCGTTGTTTTCCGATATCCCAGTAGAGAAGCTCTTATCAAAAAGCTATGCGGCAACTCTTTGCGATCGAATTGACATGAATGTCGCTTCAGAGCCCTCCGTTAAAGGCGGCTTGGATGGTGGGACTATCTACCTTACTACAGCAGACCGCTGGGGCAACATGGTTTCTTTTATTCATAGTATTTTTTCTGTTTATGGTAGTGGCGCGACTATTCCTCCTTACGGCATGATGTTACATAACCGAGGGGTCGCGTTCTCATTAGAAGAAGGGCACCCCAATCAGGTTGCCCCCCGTAAGCGACCATTTCATTCCATCATCGCTGGCTTCGTCATGAAAGATGATGAACCACTGATGACTTTCGGCAACATGGGCGGTTCGGTTCAGCCGGAAACTCATGCACAACATATGGTGAATGTTATTGACCATGGTATGAATGTGCAGATGACGACTGATGCCGCGCGCTTTACCCATGGGCAGAGTTCAAATGTTTTGTCGCTAGAAAGTTCTCTTTACGAGTTGGTAGGAAATGCGTTGAAAGCGAAAGGTCACCGAGTTTCATCAGTGGATGGTAGTCGTGTCGGTGGCTATCAAGGTATCTTGTTTACCAAAGATCCATCAATGGCTCTACCCACTTATTCTGAGCAAAGCATCACCGAGGATCATCCCGTGAATGGAATATATCGTGCCGGATCTGATCATCGTAAGGACGGACAGGCTGTAGGCTGGTAGAATCGTTCAGAATTCAGCAATTCATAGCGATAATTGGACCCGAAATGCTTACAGCAGAAGAAGCATTAGCCCTGGTAGAAGTTGAAGATACGGCAGCTCTAACTAACCGTGCCTGTCATTTGCGTGATAGCTACCACCGTAATGCTGTGACATATTCCCGTAAGGTATTCATTCCTCTTACTTATTTATGCAGAGACGTCTGTCACTATTGCACTTTCGCGAAAACCCCCAAACGAATAGATCATGCCTATCTGTCCATGGAGCAAGTCCTTGAGCTGTGCCGAGAAGGCGCTGAATACGGCTGTCAGGAAGCGCTTTTTACTTTGGGAGAAAAGCCAGAATTACGCTATAAGGCGGCTCGCGAGGCATTAGCAGAGCTTGGCTTCGCCAGCACTTTGGAATATGTCGAAGAAGTTGCTGGGAAGGTCTTGTCAGAAACAGGGCTGTTACCTCACATCAACGCCGGTAATATGACCCGTGAAGAGATGCTGCGGATGCGCGAAGTGAGTGCTTCCATGGGGATCATGCTGGAGTCGGCTTCCTCTCGACTCTGCGAGAAGGGCATGCCGCACTATGGCTCTCCAGATAAAGATCCTGTGGTTCGATTGGAAACTTTACGCTTAGCAGGTGAATTGAACGTGCCATTCACTACCGGAATTCTAATTGGTATAGGCGAAACGCGTCTAGAACGTATTGAGTCTTTTTTGGCGATACGTGATCTACATGAACGTTACGGACACATACAAGAAATTATCGTACAAAATTTTCGCGCCAAACCTAATACTAAAATGTCGGAAGCGCCAGAGCCTGACCTCAATGACTTGCTTTGGACTATAGCGGTCGCAAGGATAATTTTTGGCGCCGAGATGAATATTCAAGCACCACCAAATTTGAGTCCTGGCGTATTGCCAAAGTTGGTAGCAGCAGGTATCAATGATTGGGGTGGTGTTTCGCCATTAACTCCTGACCATGTCAATCCTGAAGCACCATGGCCGCATCTCGATAAGCTTGCTCGAGAAACAGCGGCTGCCGGTAAATTTCTGGAGCAGCGCTTAACAATTTATCCTAATTTTTCTAAAGAACCTCAACGATGGCTTGATACAAAGCTCCGCAGTGCAGTAATGCGTCATGCAGATAGTAGTGGTTTTGCAAAAAGAGATGATTGGTCTCCCGGTGAATTAAATCCGCCGCCAAACTTGGATAAAGAATTAATTACTCGAGCAGTATTAACAACATTTGTATCATCGCGAGTAAAGACTATCGTTGATAACTGTATAGCAGGAAATCATATTGGCGAGAATGATGTAGCCTTCTTGTTTGAAAGCCGTGGTAGTGATTTTTCCTATATAACTCAGCAAGCCAATGCTCTGCGAGAAAAGTTAAATGGAGAAACAGTAAGCTATGTAGTTAACCGAAATATTAATTACACCAATGTTTGTTATTTCAAATGTCAGTTTTGTGCCTTTTCTAAAGGCAAGGCTAGCGAAAATTTGCGCGGTAAACCCTATGACATTAGTGCCGATGAAATAGCCCGCCGTTGCCAGGAAGCTTGGGATCGCGGTGCCACAGAAGTTTGTATGCAGGGAGGTATTCATCCTGATTACACCGGTCAGACTTATTTAGATATTGTTGAAACTGTAAGAAAAGCGGTTCCAGAAATGCATATTCATGCATTTTCTCCTTTGGAAGTTTGGCAAGGTGCACAAACTTTGAACATAGGTCTGGAAGAGTTTCTGACTAAACTGCACTCAGCGGGACTTAACACGTTGCCCGGAACTGCAGCAGAAATATTACACGATGATGTTCGTAAAATTCTCTGCCACGACAAACTCAACACTGCGGAGTGGCTTGAAGTGATGCGGGTGGCTCATTCAGTCGGTTTCAGAACCACTGCAACAATTATGTACGGTCACATCGAAAGCCCTCACCATTGGGCTAGCCATCTTTGTGCGATTCGAGACTTGCAACAGCAGACGGGAGGCTTTACCGAATTTGTTCCACTGCCCTATGTGCATATGGAAGCACCAATGTACCTAAAAGGGCTGTCCCGCAAAGGGCCAAGTTTTCGTGAAGCTATCTTAATGCATGCTGTGGCCCGCCTAGTTTTTGGTGAGCTGATTCCAAATATTCAAGCTTCATGGGTGAAGATGGGTAGGGGAGGGGTTGAGATGTGTCTCAATGCCGGAGCTAATGATCTGGGTGGTAGTTTGATGAATGAGAGTATTACTCGTGCAGCTGGGTCAGGCTTTGGGCAAGAATGGCATCCTTCTGCAATTGAAGACACCATAAAGTCTATGAATCGCCAGGCTCGAATGCGCAACACAGTTTACGGTGACGTCAGCATAGAGCGGCGAGCGTCAGCACTCAAACTCAGCGAATTGAGTACTGTTGAAAACCTAACCGCCGGCAAGAAGCAACGCAGTAAAAAACTTATCGATCTGGCGGAAGTTAGTTAACCTGGCTTCTGCATTAATATAGAAATTTCTAATGACCCAACTCCGTCACCTATTGGCTCTCAAAAACTCAAGTCTCACTGCTTCTTGCGAGGGGAAATTTTTGGCGCGAGCTTTTCTGAAATAAAAGTATCTCTAAGCTCGCGCCAACTAAATGTTAGTAACTAGTTTTGCGCTTCTTTTAATACTCTAGCTTCTTGAACTCTAGCACCACGAAGAGCTCCGACCATGCTGTAATTTCCTTCATGACAGGTGTATTCGTAGATATGCCCACTGTCATCTCGTACAAAGGAAAATTCACCCCGCCAAGGCTCAGTGTAAAATTTTGGGTCATTCACGGTGTACTGATAATTTAGTTCAGTGTCCGATGTCCGAGTGAAACGCTCAGTCACATGAGCTTTGCTACTTATTAACATTGGTCGGCCCATGCTGGCACGTTCCGGATTTACATCACTGTAATGAGTAGTTTGCACCACTAGCGTATCGCCTTCCCAGTGACCCACAGAATGTCCTTCAAAGCTTGTTATGGCCTTCGGCCGCCGGTACCCGTCCATGTGAATAATTCGCAGCATTACTGCCTCTTCACTGACGATGGCGATTTTATTCTTGGTTTGTACGAAACCATGAAACAGCTGGTATGGAAAAGCCCGCATTGGCGGAGATCCCCAAGCTTCTGTGCAACGCTCTACACCGGGTCTCTGCTCGGGACCATCGTAGCCGACACCATTAAAATAACCGTGATTAGCTAATTGATTGCCGATATCGTTATAGGGCAGCATGCCATTTTCGGGATAGACAATAACGGAGCTGCGATACTCACCGTTAACTTCAGCCAGAACAGGGCTTCCGAGGATATCGATATCAGGGTCGTCATTGCCTTGGAAAGCGCCTGAAGCAATAGCTTGCGCGAACCGCATTGCATGCTCAGGCGAGAGTGCCAAGGGGACGCCTTCGGGGCGCTCTAGCAGAGTATAGAATCGAGTACTCCAAACTCCCTGAAAGTCGGGCTGTCCAAATTCAGTTCTCGGTACTAGATAATCATTCTTTGACTGGGAAAAACTAGCGGTGCTTAAAAGACTGGCGACAAGCGCTAAAGCAAGAGTATACGCTTGCATGTTGAGATCTCCTATGTAGATTTTACTCATCAGGGGAAAACTCGCCCTGGATTTCATTCCGATTTTGGTGAGCCTAATTTAATACTTTGAAAAAAGTAAGTGTATCATTATTTATACCATTGGTCGTTTCTCTACCACCTATAAAGTCATACCAACCCTCACCATCAAGTTCTACAGGAAACATTTTGTCTCTGTCTTGGAACTGCGGAAAGTCATCATACATTGCAAATGTTCCATCACCATTATTAAGTAATGCGTATGTCCCTCTTACTTGGTCAACAATATCCATGTCACCATCGTGGTCAAAATCAACAAGTACTAAGTTACCATCTCCGTTCCAGTACCCAGTGAATAATCCATATGAATATTTTTTGCTAGGGTTGGCAGTAGCACTCACATCTGTCCAAGATGTACCGTCTACGTTTTTAAAGAACTGTACTTGCCTTCCGTCATAGTAAGGATCATGTTTAGTATTTGCTAACACAATGTCTAAAAGCCCGTCACCATCAAAGTCAAATGTCTGAATATCATTAGCAAGTCCATTTGCTCCAAAGTAATTTGCCGGGAGAGCAACTATCCTGTCTCTCCAGTCATTGCTACCATTGTTATAAAAAATTGCTCCAGCACTATTAACAACATCATTTGGTAAATTGTGTAACGCAGGTTTTTGCCAACCTACAGCAACATCTATATGTCCATCATTATCAAAGTCGGCAATAACAGCCGAAGTGGCAAAGTTGTTATCTCGGCCTAAGTCTGGAAAGTTTCTGTTTGCAGTAAAGTTACCAGCACCGTCATTCATTAACATTGCCCACGGAAGAGTGCCGTACTGCCACTGACTTTTATCAGCATGGCTATCCCATATAGGTAAAAAGATATCTACAGTACCATTACCGTCAACATCTCCACTGGCGGCATCATGTGCCCAACAACCATCCCAACAAGATGAAAATAAATCATCTGCAAAGCCAGTTTTGTTATGCAATGTTCCGTTATCGCTTAATAGGAGAGTTTGGTTTTGGAATATATCATCCATTCCGTCACCATTGAAATCATCAACAAGTATACCTGTATGTGATTGATTGTTTAGACAACCTGTACCCATTAAACATGGAGTACCATCTGCAAATACAGACTGGTCCATTGTAAAATGTCCTGTGCCATCATTAATCCATGCAAACACCTTACTCTCAGGAAGGAAGCCGTCATTAACATGGTCGCCTGCCCAATGGAACATATAATAGTCCATGTGACCGTCACCATTGATATCACTTTCAATTACATTGTAACTCTGGATAAAGTTTGTAGCAGTTGTGCCTTCAATGCCTCCGCCAGTTCTATCAGTCGTACCAGTAATAGTAGTCTTAAAGAAACCGTAGTCTTCGATATAAAACCTTTCTCTTTTATAGGGACTCCAAGTACCTGCAGCCATCTCATAAGACACTGTTACATTTTCACTATAGTTGTCGAGATTGGGTGTATATGTATCAACACAGCTGTTAAATACCACACAACGGTCTGGGGTCGAGGCAGGAACTTCTAGGGTCACAGCACTTTGCAGTGTTAACAGGAGATTAGTCGAGTCAGTCAGACTCCAAGTGGTTTCGAGAGTTTGGTCGCCAGCTTGAATAATATCCGTAAAGGCTCCAGTTGTTGTTTCAAATTTCCCGCTACAGTCAGGGGTCTGAGCATTTTCGTTAAGAGCATTTGCAGCATTAAAAGCTCTGCTCTTAGCAACCTGAATTATCGTGTCTGGTAATGAGTAAATTGTAAAACCGATATCAAATTGGCCTATTCCACTCACCGTACTAGGCAGTCCCTCCGCAAAAACGCGCAAACATGTGTAGATTGTTGCATCGGGGGAATTAAATATTCCGATATTATTAAACGCCAGCTCTAAGGAAGAGTCTGGCGTCACACCGTTGTATAAGGAAGGCCATTCTCCTTTCCCCCAAATTGTTTCTAAGGCTTCGATATCTAGACTAGAGTACCAAACATTACTGCCGTCTAAGTGCTCGTTGTAACCCATGCGTGTTGATGCATGAGAGTCTGACCACTGATCAACAGCCCAGTCACCATCATCTTTATCCCAAGGGTGTTCTAATCCTAAAAAATGACCCAGCTCATGCAAAATAATATTACGCCACGTGGCCCTCTCCCCCGTGCTATGTATTGCTTCTTTGTTTTCTCCCAGTCCACTTTGATGGCTGATATTGATGCTGAGATCCACGCCCCACCGCCCACTTAGGGAGTCTCTGTTCTGTGCCTTATGGATAAAAACATCAACATTCGCTTCACTTTGTAGGGCTGTTTCTGTGATTGAGATGTTCAGTATGGAAGAGGCATGAGTAATTGATTCTCTTATTGCCTTGTATTGCCATTCTTCTGGGGCCCTGAATTCTGAGTTGGTCTCGGTATTGATATAGTATTTTAACGTTCTAGCTATTCCAGCTATATCCTTTCTCGTAGTGATTTCCGAATCACTCATAATGAGCTCACTTATTTTTATTTCAGCTGGAGCTGCTGAGGTAGAACTCGAGAAAAGTGAAAGCAAGAGGCATGCGGGGAATTTGTATATCAACTTCATGTTATTTCTTTATACATGACTTACAAAGGAGAAAAGCTAGTACATCGTAGGCTTTTGATCGCAAGTAGTTTTATTATTAAAAATGGTGGCCAAAATCTGATGCTGCCATACTTGTAAGCAATTTGAAAACTCTTTTCAATGAAGGTATCGCGGTCTAACTTATGATGAATGCTAGCTACATAACGGTAGCATCCACAGAACTAGTTTAGGGAAGGCTATCTTCCATTCGTGCTCCTCTCAAAGAATTCGCGAATGAATAGTTGCCCTCATGACAGGCATACTCATACAACACCTCTCCTAGNGCCATTCGTTTGAAGGGAATTTCAGCTGTAAAAGGTTGTGTGTAAACGTTCGGATCNGTAACGGTATAGCTGTACAAAAATTCATTCTCGGTGGTTAGCGTAAAACGTTCGACAACTTCAAAGCGATCAGTGGATAGAATCGGCGGATAGGATTGTTCGTCGCGGAAGTTGTTGGTGTGAACTACTAGTGTGTCGTCTTCCCAATGAGCTATAGAATCACCCATCCATTTTGCAAAACTGTTGCCGGGATGTTCACCATCAATACGAATTATTCGCGCGTCATAGGGATACTCGCCGAGAATAACTAGATAATCCTTAGTTTGAACTATTTGAGCGTAAGGGGAGAGCCCGCGTTGAAACATCAGTGATAGCTGAGGCCCTGCAATGAGGCATCTTTCTGCGGCCCAGGCCATTTCGGGCCCAGCCATAAGTTGACCGGATCTAAGTACTGAATTAAAAAAGTCATTTATTTCAGATTCATCTTTAATCGGTAATCGCCCATTAGCTGGATCAATAACCAGAGATGTTCGATATTCACCGTTGATCTGAGCTATATCGATTGGAAAGGCATCGAAATCGTCATCCGCTTTGTTAGTAACCCTTGAGCCTAATTCTGGCGCGCTACGGTCCGGATCGAGAGGGGACTCCCTCTCTTGCAAACCATGCTGTGCTCTCTCAATAAGGGCTAGTGCTTCTTCGTTGGTGTAGCTTTGTTTTTCCCCAAGCGTAGATGGGCGCTGTAGAGGAGTTTGATGAAGATTATTCCAATACCCCTGAAAATCTGGACGGCCTTCAGGTGTTCGTAATTCTTCCTGAGCAGCAGATATAAAAGAGGTTGATAAGAAAGCAGCAGCAATAAGTAGCAGCAAAATTCTTATCGATTTATTAATAATACTTTTAACCATAAAGTTATTTTTGTTCTTCTATAGGCCGTTCAAAAATTCCAGCATTGGGGCGGTTGTTTCTGCTGGCGCTTCTTGCTGCACCTGATTACTGATTTAAGTTATTGTTTTTAAACATTAATTATTTCTCTACTCTTTTCTATACCCCATATAGCTCAACCAGAATCTGCGAATTTCTTTCGTTATTCTACTCAATTTACCCCACCTCAAACCTATATGCACGGGCTAGAGCATTAACGAGTTTAGTGTTGTTGGACTTGGATTGTTTTTGCTCGTATTCTCTTGGACATTGAAAAAGCTGGTATTTATGGAGGAGCGGCGGGCATGCGAAAAATTATATTGTTGGGAATTTTGGTGTTTGGATTTTTNGGGATGNTGACAGTGGCTGCCCAAGAGCGCGGGGATGGTTCTATCATTCCGTTAACTGGGACAGATTACGAAGAAATCAAAATTTTATATTCACTTTATAATCAGGGCAGTGATTTTAGGGATGCTGACTTGTTTCTGTCTGCGTTTGCCGATGACGCAATCATGACTCGTGATGGTAGTGACATAGTAGGTATGGCTGCCTTGCGAGCTGATAGGGAAAGGCGTTATCAGGGCTTAACAGGTGATGTGGGGCGGCGTCATTTGAACAGTAGCTTTTTGATTACGGCTACGGAGTTCGGTGCTAAGGCTCGGACTTATTATATATTAATGGATGTAAATGCCAGACCGCCTTCGATGATTGGGTCTGGTTACTATATGGATGAGTTCAAGCGCACTGCTGATGGGTGGAAAATAAGCCATCGAACTCTCAATATAGATGGTGCTAGTCAATAAAGAAGACTTAATAAGAGGAAAAAACGAGCCTCTAGGGTCTGCTGATTCCAGAGGCTTGTTTTTTATTCTGAATTACTTAGTCGGGTAATTTGAAAGTGACTAGTGAATTTGATGCTGCTATCACTAGATACTGGTTACCGTCGCTACCCATATAAGTCATGGGGTTGGCATTACCGCGATTTTCTAATTCAGTAACCCACAGCTGTCGACCAGATGACGACTCTAATGCCCGCAATCGATTGTCATCAGTTGATGCGATAAACAGTAAATTGCTACCTGTTACGAGAGCAGCAGCTCGACCTGGCCGACCAGTGTTTTGTTTTTCAGCAGGCAGGCTTTCGGTAATTCCGATAGGTTCGCGCCAAACGATATCTCCGGTGGTTGAATCAACTGCTGTTAATTGTCCCCAGGGTGGTTTTTGGCAGGGCATTCTTTGCCCGTTGAGATTCACTTCGAAATTTCCTGGCCGTGGACCTCTTNTCACATAGGGNAGATCAGCACCTTCTTCCGCTTCTTCCATCCATCCGAAAGTGCCAGCATTNGTGGCGTACACGAAAATTAGTTTTGAATTTGGGTCGAATGCTGCACCACCCCAATTAGGTCCGCCAACTAATCCTGGAAATAATAAAGTAGTTGGGCCGGGTGTCCCTCCTGGGCGATATGACCAGGGTGTGAATGCGCCGGCGTTATAAATCTCACCAATATT
>JGI26060J43896_10000516_pt1 | contig 14113 bp, 7 predicted proteins | sample MarorgKNORR_S2LV_6_FD_43896 | JGI IMG/M metagenome (IMG submission 43896) | reverse complement strand
AAGGCTGCTATGCTTGAGAATAATGTTGGATATAAAGAGGTGCATGTTTTACCAAATCAAGATTCTGATTTTCTGCAGAAAAGTCCCATGGGCAAAGTTCCCTGTCTGGAAACAGACGAGGGCTTTATTACCGAGACTAGTGTAATAATTGACTATGTCGATTCTGTTGGTGCCGGAGCTTCGCTTTATCCCGCGAATAGTTTTGCCAAAGCTAAAGTTCAGGAACTAATGCGGCATCTGGAGTTATACATTGAATTACCTGGCCGGCGTTTATATGGTGACGCTTTTTTTAGCAGGCCTGCAACTGATGAACTGAAGGCGGAAGTGAAAGCGCAACTAGAAAAAGGATTTATCTCTCTGGCAAAAATTGCAAAATATGGTCCGTGGTTGGCGGGTGCTGAATTTTCTTACGCAGATCTCTATTTGATCTATTCTTTAGGGCCGGTAACTCAGGTTTGCAAGAAAGTATTGGCATGGGATCTGTATGTAGAATACCCAGAGCTATCGGCATTATTGGGTTTGATTAAGGAGCGAGCATCAATTGTACAGGTAGCAGCCGATCAAGCTAAAGCTGACTGATCGACTGTTCNTGATTAGAGTTATATAGGAATACTAGCCCTTGGAAGGGATTTACCGATGGTGAGTTCTTTCCAGAATTCCTTTATTGGAAGCCATGTCTAATATGGTTTCAATATTTTCTTGAATATCTTCCACAGTGGCATTTAGCCCGAGATCGACACCTACGTTCTCCCTGACATCCGCAGAATAGTATCTTCCTCCAGCAGCTTGAATAATTCGTCCGTTGGGAGCGTGGTCACTGCACAGGAATACGACAGCAGGGGTTACCAGCTCAGGCGCGAGTTTTTCGGCGCTGTCTTCGAAACCCGGCAAATCCTCGGTCATACGCGTCGCGGCAATAGGAGCGATGGAGTTTGTAAAAATATTATATTTTGCCCCTTCTGCTCTTAGTGTATTCATGAAGCCTACTAAGCCAAGCTTTGCAGCACCGTAATTACTTTGTCCGAAATTTCCGAATAAGCCCGATGTGGAAGTGGTCATTACTATGCGTCCATAATTTTGTTCGATCATTATTGGCCAGACACACTTGGTGGTATTTACGCTTCCGGTTAAGTGCACATCTAGGACGGCGTGCCAATTATCCAATTCAAGTTTTGCAAAGGTTTTATCGCGTAAAATTCCGGCATTATTAACTAGAATGTCTATTCGACCCCATTTTTCCATGGTGTTTTCAACCATTGCCTTTACCGCATCAAGGTCGGTGACTGAGGCAGAGTTGGCGACAGCTGCGCCTCCGTTAGCGTTAATTTCCTCAGCGACTAATTCGGCTGCGGTACCTGATCCGGAGCCATCAACACCGCCGCCCAAATCATTAACTACGACTTTTACTCCACGGCGACCTAGTTCCAAGGCATGTTGTTTACCCAGACCTCCGCCTGCACCGGTGACTATGGCAACGCGGTCTTCAAAATTCATCGTCATGCTATTTCCTCATTCTCTTGTATTATAGGTGTAAGCGGATCTCATATTCTACGTTAATAACTAGTTCACACTCTGCTGGTGAATGCCGAAACTATAAACTATATAAACAAATATCGAAGCTTTGGTGCCGTGCCGGGACTTGTTTTTTTGGTCCCGGAAGGCGCGATAGCTTCTGTCTATTGATGGCAGGCGCGATTCTATGCTTTGCTTTGGCGTCTGGCAATATACCTGCATCGGCTCCTTGTTCCGAGGACTGGTTCGCGTAGCAAGTCAAAGCTGATGCATAATAAATAAATTTCAAGGATTCTTATGAGTGAATTAGAGCCAGTACCAGCTGCAACGGTAGTCTTGGTGCGTGAAACTGCAACAAGCGATAATATTGAAGTCTTGTTGGTGCAACGAAATTCGCGCTTGGTTTTTCATGGGGGGCATTGGGTATTTCCAGGTGGGCGGGTGGACGCCGCTGATTTCGAGAACAGTGAGTCTGGATCTGAGTATCAAGCCGCCTTGAAGGCGGCTGTGCGTGAAACTAAAGAAGAAGCAGGCATCGATATTGACGAGAAGTTATTAATTCACACTGCCCATTGGACGACTCCGCCAAAGCAACCGCGACGATTTTGCACTTGGTTCTTTATCTATCCTCTGACTGCCATGGTCAATGTAACAGTAGATAATGATGAGATTCTCGATCATCGATGGATTAGCCCCAGTGACGCCCTTGCTGAAGCGGAAGCTGAAAATATAGTTATCCCACAACCAACTAGTACTACTTTAAGAGATATCGCCAATCATCGAAATTTGAACGATCTGATCACAGATGTAACTGCCAGTAACATTCGGGTTTTTCCTAAAGATTCAGCATATTACCGACCCGAAGAGATGGGGGTTTCAACAGACTGAATCAAGTGCAAGATTCTACATCCCGCTTCCAGCCGTCCTATAAAACTGTCTAAGTATAGCCAACTTTGGGTTAGATTCTGCCTTCTTTCTGACTATCCTATTTAACTAAAACTTTGTCCTATTTGCCGCCTATAAGGTCTTGCTTTTCTGGGTGGGTTAATGGGATAGTTAGCGTTGCACAGTTGTAGCAATCTGCCTGTCTTGGTGGGTCAAATAGCCCTGAGTTTGAGCGTTATTCGAACTGATTTGTATGATCAATTGTTGACGTTATGGTCGACGTTGAGAGAGGCTTTTTTGCCACCGAAGTTTAGGCTGTTTACTGTTCAATTTATAAGCAAACGCTATAAGAACAAGTAGGCTTGGGTAGATAATCATTCACTTTGGACAGAAGAGCCTCTATGTCGTCTCCCACTTTCGATAGTTTGCGAGAAACTCTTAAAAATCTTCGACGCCGTCGGAGTAATTTATTTATTCTGAAACAGAGTAGCTTCTTTGTTATTTTCGTCGCGCTGTTTACGCTAGCGATTGCAATATTGGCAGTCTGGTTGAAACTGGACAAGCAGGGAGCAATTGCTCTCTTCACTATTGTAGTTTTTGGATTTGTTCTTTTGCTTTGGCAATTTGCCCGGGTGCTAAGACGAAGTCATACCGATGATCGTCGCCTTGCTCACTATGTCGAAGATCATATTCCTGACTTCGAACAACGTCTTCTTACTTCCCTAGAGTTTACCGAAGACGATTTAGCTAATGGTCGTCGAGGTGTCTCCCAGCAATTTATCCAACAACTTTGGCGGGATGCGCAAGAACATGTGCAGCAACAGCAAGCCGAAGTAGAAACAGTAACTCCCTCCAAAGCTTCCTGGATTAGTTTTGCTTCTGCCGCTTCGGTAGTAGCTATAGTTGCTGTGGCATTTTTATCATCAGATGCTTTGTTTTCAGCAGGTAGTCGTTTGATCTGGCCTTTCGCTATTAGTGAACCTATTGTATTGATAGAGGTTTTGCCTGACATTGAAATCAGCATTGAGCCGGGCGATATCGAAATGCAGCGAGGTGATGGTGTAACTATTGTTGCTCGAGTCAGCAATGCGGTTCCAGGATCAATTAATCTACGTTTGCAAGACGACAATGTGAACTGGAGGGATTACTCCATGGTCCGTGATGGCAGTGGCAGTGAGAGCGCTTCATTTAGCTATTATATTCCTTCGCTAGAAGAGGACACTACTTACTATGTCAGTTTTATTGAGCGGGGAGAGCAAAATTCCACACAGCATAGAATTTCACTCTTTGATTTGCCGCAGGTAGAACAAATTGATATCGCCTACGATTATCCAGACTACACCGGTATAGAGGATGCAATCGAAGAAGACAGCGGCGATATAATTGTGCCCGAGGGAACAAATATTGAATTAACCGTTACTTTCAACAAAGCTATTGCCACTGCCAATCTGCAATTTGAAGAGAGTTTTTCTAATGACGATGAAGGACTGGATCCCCTCTCACCTTATGCAGACTTACAACTAGATATAGATGGCAATATAGGCATCGCGAGTTTTACCGTTAACCAAGATGGCGTTTACCGTATTGCTGCGGCAGATTTTTCTAATCTTGAAAGTGCGAATCCGCTTGACTACTTCATTCGTTCGATTGACGACAATCCTCCAGAACTGGAATTGATTCGGCCAGGTAAGGATGAAGATGTTATGCCTTTGGAAGAGGTCGTATTGGAAATAAATGCCACCGATGATTATGGCCTCAGTCGTTTCAATTTGAACTATAGCGTTGTCGGGGCAGATGAGGTGGAAGTCAATTTTCTGCCTGAGCTAAATGTTCTCTCAGTATCCGGAAATGAACTAATTTATCTAGAAGACCTCGATGTAGAGCCAGGGGATTTTGTTAGCTACTTTCTCACTCTTGCAGACAACAATGACATTGAAGGCCCGAACGAAGTCATTTCAGACATTTATTTCCTCCAAGTAATACCAACAGATCAAGAATTCAGGCGCTCAGGCGCGCAAGGTGGACAAGGTGCTGGCGGCGGTGGAGGCGGTGGTGATAGCAGCGCACTGGTAGCTGTGCAAAAAGATATCATTGCAGCAACTTGGAAACTAAAGAACAGGCAGAACCAGGTTACTGCACAAGACTTTACCGCAGATGCTGAAATTATCGCTGAATCACAAAAAGAGGCTACCGGGCGAGCTCGCATGTCCATCGATCGCTTGGCAGAGAGATTAAATTTTTCTGACGATAGTTATGACTCTGCTGTAGAGAATTTATCCCTGGCTATAGAGCAGATGAATTTGGCAGCGGGAGAATTAGATCTCGAACAGGTCACCAGTGCCCTTCGCCCAGAACAATTAGCACTGCAATACATCTTAAAAGCCGAAGCCAATATTAACCGTACCCAAATTAGTATGCAGCAAGGCGGTGGCGGTGGCGGTGGCGGTGGAGCTCAACAAGAGCGTGAAGATCTGCGTGAATTATTTGAAATGGAAATGGGTCAACTTGAAAACCGCTATGAAACCCCAAGCAGTCCTGGTGGTGGAGGTGGTGCTCAGAATTCAGAAGAAGCAAACAAACTTGAAGAATTAGCGCGACGTCAAGAAGGCCTTACTCGAGCACAACGAAATTTAGCTCGGCGTGAAGAACAGATGACCGAAGAACAAAAGCGTCGTGAGCTTGAGCGGCTTATGCGTCAGCAGGAGCAGTTGAGTCGCGAAGTGGGGCAATTAGCTCAGCAGATGTCACAGTCGCAGCAACAGAGCTCCCAGTCACAATCTCAGCCATCCTCCCAGTCACAGGCTTCCAGTAGCTCTTCATCGAGTGGCGGTCAAAAACAACAGCAAACAGCTCTGGAGCGCGCAGCACAACAAATGCAGGAAGCATCGGAGAGTGAAACGGCTTCTATAGCAGCCGCACGTAGTCAAAAGGCTCTAGAAAATTTAAGACAACAACAGCGAGAATTGAATGAGCAATCTGATCGTTCAGTTAATCAATTAGCGCAAAACCTCGGACAGCGTGGTCAACAGCTGCTGCAAAAACAACGGCAACTACAAGATGCTTTGCAGGAAACAACAAGAGAGCAAGGCTTAGGTCAGACTCGTCAGGAAATCCGTAACGATGGTGATATGCAAGAGTTGATAGAGTTGCAGCAGCAACAGCAAAAAGACCTCGAGGAGATAGAAGACATGCTTCGAGCAATTATCGCTCGTGGCGATAACGATGATCAGCGCTTAATGTCTCAGGCTCAGGAAGCAACTAGAGATTTGCGCCCGATTCGTGAAGAGATGCAAACTAGCAATAGGGTACTCCGCAATGGCATGGTTAATCTCTCCGTTGATATAGAGGCTGACCTTGAGGAAGAGATTGAAGACTTTGCCCAGAGGCTTGCTGCGCTAAATCCATCAAGCACGGCAAGCCCATCCGATCAGCTGCAACAAGCGGCAAGAGATGCAGAATCCCTGCGACAGCAAATAGAAGACTTAGAGCAACAGGCGTTGGCATTCAATGAAAATGGTCTTCAAACAAGTGAGGATGGAGATGGTATGCCTTCTATTCGTGCTATGCGGGATCAATTAGAAAGAACTCAGCAATTAGCTCAGCAGCTTGCCCAGCAACTGCAACAACAAGCCCAATCAGGGAATCCCCAGCGGGGTGGACAACGCCAAATTGGACAACAACAAAGCCAACAGCCGCGACAGCAAGATCAGCAGGGACAGCAGGGACAGCAGGGACAGCAAGGTCAGCAGGGGCAGCAAGGGCAGGGTCAGCAAGGTTCGCAGCAGGCTAGTGCCGGTGGGGGTAACCAAGACCAAGTAGGCCGTGGTGGCACTATTGACACTTCTGGTAATAATTCTGCAATAGGAAATGCCAGGTCCATTCGGCAACAGTTAACGCAACAGGATATTGAAGACTTTTTGAGCCAACCCGAGCTATTCAGGCAGCTCTTACAGCCTATCCTTGAGCTCGAAAGTGCTCTTAGAGCGCAGGCCGAACTGGATAACATTAATAATAAGCTTTACGCCTCTGTTGATGAAGATATTCCCGACGAGTACCGCGACCTAGTCGAGGAATACTATCGTGTGTTGTCAGAAAATCAGGGGTCAGCTGAATCGGCCCAGTAGCAATGCAATATACTGAACCCAATTTTTTTAACGCATTAGAAGAAGGCACTTTTAGTTTTGCCTACGGTATTAGTCCGTATTTATTCTTCCTTTTTGTCATTTTGATTATTATCGGTGTTTGGTTTGCCTATTTTAAAACAACTCGACAACTCAGCATGGGGTGGAAATCTTTTTTCGTTGGTGTGAGATCTTGCGTATTGATCATTCTGCTCTTCTGTTTGTTGCGCCCCGTAATAAATACCTTGCAAGTCTCTTCCCAGGAAACTTACTTAGGAGTCTTAATCGATGACTCCCAAAGCATGTCGATCGCAGATGTTGAAGGGAATATTACTCGTCGAGCGGCAGTCGAGGAGGCACTTTTTGATGGCGGTTTATTAGATGAGTTGTCGGATTCGTTTCAGGTTCGTAGTTTTAGATTCGACAAGGAAACCCAACGAATAGCTGGCATTGATAACTTAAGTGAAGAAGGCACAGCTTCGTCAATTGGTCAGGCCTTGAGTTATGTTAATGATCAGTTAAATGGCCTGCCCTTGGGTGGGTTAGTGTTGATTAGTGACGGTGCTGATAACAGTGATGTGGATCCTGTTATTGCGGCGCAAAATTTTGGTGTCCGACAAATTCCCATTTTCACATTAGGAGTCGGTCAGGAAAATATTCCCCAGGATATCGGCATCGTCGATGTTAGTGCTGCAAAAACTGTACTGGAAGGATCGGTATTTACCGTTGAAGTAGCAGTTAATCATCAAGGCTATGAAGGCCAGGAAATTGAGCTTTCTATCAATGATGGCGAAATAATAGTTGTATCCGATGTTGTAACTCTAGGAGCTGAAGGTGTTACCAGGCGTTTCGAATTAGAATTAACACCTGAACGCCCTGAACTGATTGTCTATGATCTTAATGTTGAATTGCAAAGTGACGAGATTATTGGCGAGAACAACAGCTATAGTTTTTTGGTAGACAATACTGAGAAAGCTCCCCTAGATATTCTTTACCTTGAAGGACACCCACGTAATGAATACAAATTTATTCGCCGAGCGCTAGAGGGCGATAACTCTTTGCGCTTGGCAACTTATTTACAAACTGGCCCTGAAAAATATTACCGACAAGGTATTGAATCTCCCACTGAGCTAAGCAGTGGTTTTCCTACAGATAAGGAAGAACTTTATCAGTATGAAGCCATTATTCTCGGTGATATCGAAGAAAGTTTTTTCAATGCAGATCAATTACAAATGATTGAAGACTTTGTCGCTGAACGTGGTGGCGGCTTCTTGATGAGTGGCATGGTTGATGAAGATTTTGTGAGTACACCTATTGCTGATATGTTGCCTATTTCTCTGGTTGAAGAAAATTTCCTACCAGCACATCTGCGCGGCGGTTTGCGTCGTGGTGAGCACCTGACTGGTGAACTCTACTATCCCCGTGTAACTAATAATGGAGAATTCTCACCTTTATTGCGTTTAGCTAGTGAAGACGCAGAAAATCGACGTCTTTGGCAACAGCTACCTGAGCTACAAGGTGTTTATGTCTCAGGGCGTATAAAACCCGGAGCCACCGTTTTAGTAGAGCATCCATTGTTGCAGTATCAAAATCAAGCCGTACCAGTTATCGCCTCACAACGTTATGGTAGCGGTCGCTCCATATCAGTTACCACCGCAAGTACTTGGCGTTGGCAAATGATGCTGCCCTCTGGAGACCAATCCCATGAAACCCTCTGGCGACAATTACTGCGTTGGTTGTCAGTGTCGGCACCAGAAAGAATCAGTATCGATTTCGATCGCGAGTTTTACAATGTTGGTGATGAAGTTAATGTCACCGCTACTGTGCTTAACGATGAATATGAACCGGACAATGATGCAACGTTGTGGATGCAAACAGAAGATCCCTTGGCCGCGCTGACAGATATTCCGATGGAATGGGATATCGAAAAAGATGGCGTTTATCGTTCCAGCTTTACTGTTGAGGAAGAAGGTGTCTACAGCATGCTGATAGATGTGGCGAGTGCCGCAGGGAATGCCGCAGCAGACGGTTCTGAGAAACGGGCAGCATTCGTGGTAACTCCTTCTCTGCGTGAATACACCAATGCCGAAATGGATAGCGGTCTAATGTCCCGAATTGCCGAAGCCAGCGGAGGTGCTTTTTTTAATCTGGAGGATTCTACAGATATTGTTAGTGCCATAGAATTTACTCCCAACGCTTATTCGCGGGAAATACAGATCGATCTATGGGATAGACCGTGGTTGTTAGCTTTGTTAATTTCTCTGCTTTGCGTAGATTGGATAGCAAGACGTATGAAAGGATTGTCATAGAGGCTGGCCGAGCGCTCACAACACATAAACATGAGATCAAGACAAAACAACATGAAAGAAACTAGAAAGCATAGTAAGCAGGGAAATAATTTAATTCGATTGTTGAGTCGGTTTAGCTTGTTTATAGTTATCAGTAATAGTTTTTTGGTTGGTAGTCTATTTGCACAGAATGAAGCTGCCCAAAACAGTAATGAGTATTTTTTAGATCGGGCTAATGCTACTAAATACGCTGTTATTATGACCGGCCCTTCGGTTGGTAGTGATTCTATTTCGCAATTCAGGCAGTGGGCCTTCTCTCTCCACGATATTTTAGCTCGCGATTATGGCTATGACAGAGATTCGATAAGCTTACTTTACGATAATGGAGACAGCTCCATAACTGGTGGTGAGCGTATAGATGCAGCCTGCGATATTGAAGGTATTCAGGAGCAATTTTCGGCGCTGCGAGAGAAAGTAAAAACGGGTGATCAAATTACTATATTTTTAATTGGTCACGGCTCCGGTGCAGAAGAAGAATCAAAATTTAATATTGTTGGTCCTGATATTACCGGAATTGAATTTGCTGGGATTCTTGATCAGTTTGATGAGCAAGACATGATAATTGTTAACACTACCAGTGCTAGCTATGGTTTTTCAGTATCTCTGTCCAGTGAAGGCCGGGTCGTTATTTCATCTACACGCTCTTCCTCTGAAAGATATGATCCAGTTTTCTCCCGTTACTTCATTGAAGCACTAGACGGTCGCAACGGTGACCGCGATAAGAACAATAGAGTATCAATGCTTGAAGCCTTTAATTATGCCAAGAGCAATGTAGAAGCTTGGTATGAAGAACAAGGCAGGCTCGCCTCAGAACATGCCGGTCTTGATGATAATGGGGATTCCCTGTTTGCTCTCGAACCTACAGTAGATGTTGCTGATGGGCGGCTTGCCGAAATTGCTTATATCGATGGACTCAACGATAGCAGTGAAGGCATGTCATCTAGAGCTATCGAACTCAAAGGCCGTATGCAGGAAATTGAGAGATCAGTTTTCATTCTTCGTGGACGCAAGGCAGAATTTCTAGAAGCAGATTATTGGCAGCAACTCCAAGAGTTGTTAGTGGATTTGGCAAGCACAACAGGACAATTCAATGAACAAGTTGAATAATAAATTTTACGCTCAACGCTTTATTGCTCTGACTTTGTTGTTGCTCAGTGGAGTCAGTCTCTCGTCTCATGCCCAGGACAGCCAAACTAATATCGGTGATGCGCCACTATTTCGTGGTGAGCAACTTCTGTTAACCGGCTCCTATGCGGCTGCGGTAGATGTGTTTCTATTAACGGATGGCCTTGATAGAAGTGAAGGTTTGGTGGGCGCAAGTGTGGCTTATTCCATGATGGGTAATTATCAAGAAGCGATGCGCATCGTAGAGTCAGGCATAGTTGATGAAGAGTATGCCAATTTCCCTTTGCTAAGCACACAACTAGCAGAGGTGAAACGAAGTATTGGTCAGTCGGTTGAAGCCTTAGTCATTCTGGCAGCTATTATTGATGGTCTCGGAGACCCGCCAGTTCGTACTCTGGTTCAATATGGTAGTTTACTGAAATTTACTGGCAATAAAGCCTTGGCCTATCAATTTCTTGATCAAGCAGTGCAACGTTATAACAATGGTTTGGTGTTTAGCTCCGAAGATGTTGCGATGGTTGCTCTCGCGAGTTGGCTTATGGATAATTTTCATGATGCCAATAGCCTCTTTAATGAAGCCACCCGAGCCAACCCGAATAACCTAGAGGCGCATGTTCTTTGGGGTGATCTTTTTCTCGAGAAATACAACGCCAGTGATGCGGAACGATCCTATCAAGAGGCTCTGGACATCAATAGTCGCTACACCGGCGCCTTAGTTGGCATCGCACGAGTTATCGGAGATGAACGCGCTTTACAGCGTGCCTTGGCGATCAATCCAAATTCTATTGATGCTATGGAAACTTATGGTCAGCTACTACTGGTCAATGGTCGAGAAGAAGAGGCGGAAGATTACTTCACCAAAGTGCTGGCTCTTAATCCAGAATCACTAAAGACACTAAGCGTACTAGCGGCACAAGCTGCACTTGAAGAGAGAACAGATGACTTCGCCACTTATCGTGATCGAGTCTATAGTTTTAGTCCAGACAACCCGCAATTTCTTGGTGATATAGCAGATACTTTTGGCAATAATTACTTATTCACTGAAGCTGTTCAGTATGCTCGCGCAGCTGTAGCGGCAGACCCAGAGTATTGGCAGGGTTATACTTTGCTTGGCAGTAATTTGATTCGCTTAGGAGAGGAAGAAGAGGGTAAAGCCAATTTGGAGATTGGCTACGAGAATGATCCTTTTAATGTGATGACTTCCAATATGTTGAAAGTATTCGATACGCTGGAGACATATGCCACTCTTGAAAGTGAGCACTTTAAAGTACACATGAGTCAGAACGATGCCGATATTCTCTGGCCTTATTTGGAGCCGCTTTTAGAAGAAGGTTGGGATACGCTTACGGCGAAATATAATTTCGAGCCAGAAGGCCCGATTCTTATCGAAGTCTTTGATAAAAGTGAAGATTTTGCCGTGCGCTCTGTCGGTCTGCCTGATATTGGGCCCTTGGTAGGAATTTGTTTTGGCAAGGTCGTGACGCTGATTTCACCGGATACTCTGTCAGCCAACTGGCAGGAAATCGTATGGCATGAATTTATGCATGTCATAACATTGCAGATGACGGCTAATAGAATGCCGCGTTGGTTGTCCGAAGGTATCTCAGTTTGGGAAGAAAGGGAGGGGCGTCCTTACTGGGGACGTCGTCAAGGGTTAGACTTGGTCCGTGCCGCAGAACAAGACAAACTGTTACACATTGCAGAACTTAATTCTGGGTTCTCGGGGGCTAGAAATAATGCAGATTTAGGATTTGCTTATTTCCAATCTTATTTGGTTGTCGATTTCATTGCTGAAGAATATGGATTCGAAAAGCTGGTGGATTTAGTTTACCAATACGGCTTGATTAAAGAAGATAGCGAAAGGTTTTCTGAAGTATTTGATGCCTCCCTAGATCAATTTGATTACAGCTTTAGAGCCTGGATAGATCGTCGGGTTGAAGAAATTAATGTTTATGTTCATACGGAGGATGTTCCCGACGAAGGTGAGGGTCACGGTCATGGTGTAAAGGAAAACTCCAGCGCAATTCTCGCTGAGCTTTATAATAATGCTTCGCTTAAACAACATATGCGTGCACGAATTGAGGATAATCCTCGTGATTTTCAAGCTCACTTACAATTGGGTATTGTGCTTTTTAAAGAAGAAGCCTTCGGCGAGGCCAAGCTTTCATTAGAGGAAGCACATAACTTGTTACCAAGCTATACCGGTTATCCAAGCCCAGCTTTGGTAATGTCACAAATATATGAAGCGGAAGATAATCAAGAGGCCCAATTAGAGTGGCTTGCCATCCTGTTAGAGAACCTTCAGCATGATTATGAGTCCGCTATAATCCTCGCTGAAGCTGCATTAGAACAAGAAGATTATCAGCAGGCTGAATACTACATCGACCGAGCTATTCAGGTTGATCCATATCGCATTGATGTTCACCAGCTGAAGGCACGCTATGCAGAAAGTATTGAAGACAGTGCTTTGGCGGTAACTGAGTATGAGGTGCTAGCGAAATTGGACTTTAATGATCCTGTAGAGTCTCAGACTGACTTAGCAGAGGCTTATTTGCGGAATGGTCAGCTCGATGAAGCTCGTCAGAATGTGCTCTCTGCCCTTGAAATAGCACCCAGCTATCGTCGCGCACAGGAAGTTCTACTGCAGTCACTTGATGGGGGAACGGATTAGTGGGGAAAGTTTTACCCACATTGTTAGGCGTCTGGCTGTTACTTTTTAGTATCAGTCCGTCAGCTCAAGTTTTGCAATTTAAAGATAATGAAGACATTTCGATTTACGGTACCGATGTTACGGAATTTACTTGGGTTAGAGGGCAGTACACCAATCATCGCGGAGGTCAGCGAGGCTTTGGTCGCCGAGGCGGTTGGTGGGATACGGACTATCCAGACTCTGACGAAAATTTTCTACGAGGGGTTCAACGCTACACAAACGTCGATACTAATCCGCGCAACTATCAATATATTCAGTTAACGGACCCTGTACTCTACGAACATATATTTCTCTATATGAACTGGAAGCGAGTGCCCATTGGCTCCTCTTATAGCGGCCCGAATTTTACTCCGGAAGAAATTGAAATTATGCGGGAATTTATGTTCCGCGGTGGCTTTATTATGGTTGATGATTTTTGGGGTCAACCCCACCTTGATGACATGTTCATGGAGATAGGTAAAATTTTTCCCGACCGGGAAATCGTAAAATTGGACACAAATCACGAGATTTTCCATATTTTTTTCGATATTGATGAGATAGCTCAGGTGCCAGGGCGAATGGTGACTTGGGATTATGGTGGATTCATGAAAATTGACGATCCTAGCTATCCTCCTGAGGTATATGCAGTTCTGGATGATGATGGCAGAGTGATGATGGTTGCGAATTACAATACAGATTTAGGTGATGGCTGGGAGCATACTTTCTATGAAGCCTACCCTACAAAATATACCAACGAAGCTTATAAGATAGGCATCAACTTTTTAATTTATGCATTTAGTCACTGAAGACGGGAATAACAAATGGCAGAAATAGAAGAAGTAGTAGCAATTGAGGATCAGGATGATTTNGCTCTGGTCACTCGCATGCAAGAGGGTCGAGATCAAATTGTTGCCGAAATTAAAAAAATTATTATTGGTCAGGAAGAAATTATAGATGAATTGCTCATCGCCTTGTTTGCCGGTGGGCATTGCCTGGTAACTGGGGTTCCAGGTTTGGCCAAGACTCTCCTGATTAAGACAGTGGCTGATATTCTTCAGGTTGATTTCAGTCGTATTCAATTTACACCCGATCTAATGCCAGGAGACGTAGTAGGCTCCGAAGTCGTTGAAGAGATCGATGGGAAGCGTACTCTCAAATTTGTGAAGGGGCCAATTTTTACCTGNATTTTATTAGCCGATGAAATTAATAGAACTCCACCTAAAACTCAGTCATCTTTGNTGGAAGCTATGGAAGAAAAGCAAGTAACTGCCGCAGGTGTTACCCATCCGATGGGCAAGCCTTTCTTTGTACTAGCAACCCAGAATCCTATCGAACTGGAGGGAACCTACCCTTTACCAGAAGCTCAATTAGACAGATTTATGTTCAAAATAGAATTAGGCTATTTGTCTGAAGCCGATGAAGTTACAGTGGTG
>JGI26060J43896_10000515_pt1 | contig 14118 bp, 9 predicted proteins | sample MarorgKNORR_S2LV_6_FD_43896 | JGI IMG/M metagenome (IMG submission 43896) | reverse complement strand
GATATCGAATGAAATATTCTTGATGTTGGAAAGAGAATAGTCAACTAAGTCAGGCCAAAACAATGCGCCAAACGCCATAATTTTTTACGCAGATTCTTCGGCCGTTAACGCGTAGCTCTTCATCAAAAAATACTTGGTTCTTGAGAAACATCTTCTTATATCCAGTCAATAAATTTTTATCGTATATCAAAATGCCTGTGTGCACGCTAAGTATTTTGGAAGTTATGTTACTAACCAACTGAATTAATAGTTACTTATTAGCCGCGGCCTGACGCGACTATCGACAACCTGGTTTATTATAAAATATTTTTTTATTACTAAGAAAAATTTAGAAAAATTAGGGAATTGGATTACTTCCTGGCAATTATAGAAGTGAAATTGCATATTAGAAATATTTAGTCAAAGATTTTCCTTAAACTTCGTAGAGTAGGAAGACGGTTGTTGGGTTTTGACTCCTTTAGATTTGCTGTAGTGCGGCCGCGTTCTGGCGTAAATGAGCTTCATTGATGGTGCCGAGAATAACACTGGATACTCCGTTCGGATGTAGCGCAAAACGAATACAGTCATCAACACTCATCGCGGTATCGTTAACATGACCACTATTAAGCGCTTTTTTTATTAGTACGCCCTTTTCGAGTTTTTCTGCATGATTGATTACCACTTCATCTGCAGTGCTGGAAGGGTTGTAAGTGACCATCACCACATCGGAAACTTCGACAGCTTTAAGCCCCCCGTCGACGGTTTTAGTGGACATGCCTATTGCCTTGATCAGGCCCTTTTCTTTGAGTTTCAGTAGTGCAGGCAGACAGTCAGTTGAATCGATAATATGAGCGTCCCTGCCATTAGAATGCACAAGTACGACATCAAGATAATCGGTTTGCATATCGCGTAGGCTTCTTTCAATGCTTTTTTGGACATACCCACTAGAAAAATCAAAGAAAGATTTTCCGCCAAGAAACTCCTCACCTACCTTCGTGCATATAACCCAATCATCACGATTGCGCATTAATCGCCCAAGCCGTTGTTCACTGCTGCCATAAGCAGGCGCTGTGTCGATTAAATTTATTCCCAGGCTTTGAGCTCTGTCTAACAGTGCGGAAATTTCCTTGTCCTCGGGTAGCGAAAAACCACTTGGGTATTTAACTTCCTGATTACGACCAAATTTGGTCGTGCCCAAGCCGATGCATGAGATATCGATACCTGTTTGCCCTAATACGCGTCTTGCTACGTTCATTATTAATTAGTTCCAGTAGGGAACCGCAATCTTTGGTTCACCAAAATATTGTCGAAGTGTCGAGTTATTATTGGCGGGCCTCGCTGCAATGGAGTTGTTAGCGAGATGCTCTACTATCTTATCGGCCAAGGAGGGAGTGAGAGTAAGTTTTGTTGGCCAGACTGCTATTGCATTATCCTCTGCAATTAGGCAGGTATCATCAGGTCTAAATCTTTTTTCAATCTTAGCCTCACAACGATCTATAGAAATGCAGTTCCAACTAGCGTTTGAAAAATCGACCCAAGGGAATGACTCTGCAAGTTGGTCCTTTGCTGCTTGAATTTGTTCTTCATTAGAACGCTCTACACCATTTTCGGCTAGTTCTCCACCTAGATACCAAACAACATCATCCTCATCATTGTAATGTGTAGTGACTGTGAGCTTTGGATTTAAGCGAAAGCTATCCCCGATGCAATGAACATATGCTGGAGGAAGGTCGTTATTTCTAACCCATACCATCTTTAGCGGGCGGCGTTGTGTGTTGGGAGTTTTTAGATTTGCTTGTGAAATTAACTTTTCGTTTCCTCCGCCGGCGCAAAAAATAAATTGCTGGGCCTCTATCTGAATTTCAGAAGAAGTGCGGTTAGGCAAATTACTTATTATGGACACACTCTCAATATCGCCTAATTGGTCACGATTAAATTCGATGGCGTCTTTTTCGTATTTAAAAAGATGGGCGAATTGGTTGCGCGTAAGTACTTGCAGTAGCGAATCAGTGTTAATCACAAAGTCCGGTAGCTCGTAGAGATTTCCTTGAACCGTCGAATTTCTGAAAAGGCTACTGAACTGTTTGTTTTGTAGTGGATTGACTTTTCCTCGCAGGCTCTTGCTGCCTAGAAAAGTCTTTAGTTTTGATCGTATTCCTGAAGCCGACCACAAATAGTAATGATTACTAAGAATCGCTGTTCCCTGCAAGTCAACATCGCCAGATCCAGCCAAACAATTGCGCCAGCGGGATGGCATATCGGCAATGGCTTCCGTCGCTCCGGTTAATGCCCCGTTTAGCGCATATTTGAGCCCGCCGTGAATAATTCCCTGAGAGGCTATCGTTTGGCCACTACCGATTTGATTAGACTCGAACAAAATTGCATCGAATCCTTCGTTTCGCAGTCGATTCAACAACCAAAGCCCAGCAATTCCGCCACCAAAGATGACAATGTCGGTTGAATAGGTTGGAGTCATTGGTTACCTTTACTCTTTGTCTAAAGTTGATCGCCAAACTTAGGCCAATTAACGAATGCCCTTTAAGACTAAGAGCAAGTAGAGTATATCGACATCAAAACGAATTTCCCAACGAGCAGACCCTTTTCCGACATAAGCAAATAAATGCAACGATTTCTCTATAGTTTTCTACTCTATCTCTCGGTACCTTTTATTCTCCTGCGGCTTTATCTGAGATCACTTAAATCACCGGGATATCGGCAGTGTATTGCTGAAAGATTTGGTGGAGTTACACTACCTACCAATTTTGACATTAAGAAAAGTACAACATGGATTCATGCTGTCTCTGTTGGTGAGATCATTGCAGCCAGCCCCCTAGTTCGTGAGCTGTTAAATCAAGACTCGGAGGCTCAAATTGTAGTTAGCTGTATGACTCCAACGGGTTCGATTCGTTCAAGAGCGCTGTTCGGCAATTCTGTTATTCATTCTTATATGCCTTATGACTTACCTGGTTCTCTGACCCGATTCATAAAAAAGCTAAACCCTAATATGCTGATATTGATGGAGACTGAACTGTGGCCCAATACAGTTCACTATTGTCATTCTAGATCGGTTAAGATAATTTTAGCCAATGCTAGGCTTTCAGAAAAATCTGCAGCTAATTATAGGAAGTTCGCTAGTCTGACCAAAGGAATGTTGAGAAAAATTGATTGCATTGCAGCACAGACTGATGCCGACGCAATCAGATTAATTGATCTCGGTGCAAATCCAGAAAAAGTAGAAGTTACCGGTAGTTTGAAATTCATCGTCGATGTCAATAAAGCGGCCGAGAATGAAGGTGAGATTTTCGAAAGAATCAGTCAGTCTGGACGACCGGTATTAATTGCGGCGAGCACTAGGCCGGGAGAAGAGAAGAAAGTCCTATATGCATTTAAAAAATGCTTAGAATCTTCTGCAGAATTACTTCTTATCATCGTTCCGCGTCATCCGGAACGCTTCGATGAAGTAATTAATCTATGTGAGAAGAGTAATTTTTCTGTACAGCGTCGAAGTACAGCAACTGCACGCTTTCATTCATCAGGTGAACCGATTCAAATTTTGATTGGCGATTCTATGGGCGAGATGCTTAGCTATTACCGACTCGCGAAAATTGCATTCGTCGGTGGCAGTTTAGTTGATACCGGTTGCCAGAACGTATTGGAGCCCGCGGCACTGGGAATTCCAATAGTGGTGGGGCCTTCTCAATTTAACTTCGCCACTATTTGTAATTTATTGGAAGAGGCTGGAGCTTTGGTAACTGTGCAAAATGAAGATGAACTTGCCATGCAAGTCCAGCTATTGATGGCCAATCCTGAGAAGCAAAAACTAATGGCGGATCAAGGTTTAGCCGTGGTGAAAAGAAACCAGAATGCTTTGCCAGCATTATTAGATATCATTAAACAAGTAAGCTGAATCGCAAAAAGCGTTCTTAACCGAAGTAAGAATCAAGTTCTCTTCCTAAGGCTAATTTACGACCCCGCTTCGAATTGTCTGGTTAAATTTTCAGCGCCAGTATTAGTCACACAAATGTTATCCTCCACGCGAATACCCCCGCAGGAATACAATTTATCAATCAGCGACCAATCAAAAAGCTCTGCACGACTTCCATTTCTTTCCGGCTCTAACAATAGCGGAATAAAGTAAAATCCAGGCTCGATGGTGAACACCATTGACTGACTCAACTCACGAGTATTTCTAAGAGCCGGAGAGTGTGAGGGGGGTGGCAAAATAGTGCCATTTTGATCTGCTTGGTGGCCGCCAACGTCATGAACCTGTACTCCCAACAAATGCCCAACTCCGTGCGGCATAAAAAGTTGTGGGATTTCTCTCTCGAGCAAGTCAGTAACATTGCTGCTACAAATTTCAAGATCAACCAACAGCTCTGCAATTGCTCCTAATGCGAAGGAATGAAGCTCGGTATAGTCCATGCGTGGTTTTACCAAACCGACTAAGTCTTTCTCCAGCTGTTCCATTTTTATTAGCAACTGTTGGAAAAGTGAATTTACGTTAGGCCTGACTGAAGTTCGAGTTACGTCAGAACCATAGCCATTCACTCGGCAACCTGCATCTATCAATAGTACTCGACTATCAGCTCCGCTACCTCGACGTTTATGCTGGTAATGAAGAATCGCAGATTTTTCATCCAAAGCGACAATATTGGTATATGGACATTCGTTCTCCAGTATTTCGCAGGCATTTAAATAGGCCATGTGAATTTGAAACTCATTCCCACCTTTAAGAAAGCATTCCCGAGCAGCAGAATGCCCGGTCATCGCGAGTTTGTTTGCAGCTCTTAATTGCTCAAGCTCATACTCATTTTTATAGGCGCGATTGAAGTCAAGATAGTGAAGCAATGGTTGAGGATTAAGCATATCAGCGGATATGCCTAATGAATCACCCAGCCCCGGTTGCTCGCCCAAATAGGCGATGCCTTCTCCCTGTAGATGTCGAGGCAATTGATTGGCTGCAGTTAAGGTTACGAGTTGAAATTGTTCAGCACACCAATCCGGCAAATCAATGGTTTGCTCATACCAAAAATCAGAGGAGATAATCTGAAAATAAGTGGGTTTTTCACCAGCGCGGATATGAAGAAATTGATCTGGTTGATTTACCGGCAACCAATGAGAAAAATGCCCATAGGCTTGAAAAGGGATACTACGATCGTCGCCGAAATAGTGGCCCGCGTAGCCGCTGTGTATTAACACTGATTTAATGTGGGAGATGGGCCCACAGCTATTTGTGGAGATAGTATTAATGGTATTTTCATAAACTTCTATGAGTCGGGTTATGTGCTTACTATAGTTCTCAGAGGTGCTACAGGTAAGAGAAGTCATAATGGCCATTTTAATTCTTCAGAAATTCGTTTACTTGCTTTACGCTTGTCAGAATTATACTGACAATTAATACTTTTTGGTGAGAAAGAGAGTGAAACTGTAAATATTATATTTAATGTTGGTTCTGCTAATTCTCACGTACTTGGTATTTTTCTGATTTTTGTGTTCAGGGTCGATACAGCGAGAAGAGAAGCAGCGCTTCTACACTGTCGTTCACTGATGTCTGGCCGCTAGGTTACAGAATTCGTAGCTAAGATCGGACGGAAATGTAACAAGTTTTTTGAAGTGCCAATTCTGTTCTGCGCGGCCCGAATTATCTACATACCGATGAAGCCAGCGGCGTACTTGCCCTGTATGCTAGTTTGGGCATGCGGCTATCCTCTTCTTGGTAGCGCATTAGGGGCGCAGGGCTTTGGAAGAAGCTTGGTTCCTTGCAATATCTAATTTCATCCGCTTAAATGGCGCCTTGAACTTTCGGTAAATGGAGCAGCTAATGGCAGATGTAGCCGTATATATGATAGCTAACCTTGTTGTACACAATGTCGATGAGTATCGTATTTATGAAAAAGGGTTTTTCCCCATTTTAAAAAAGTTCGATGGCGAGTTCATAACATTCGATGATAATCACCAAACGCTGGAAGGCACAGATCCGACAGAAGGCAGAGTTATCATATTTAAATTTCCATCAGAGCAGGCAGCCAAAGATTGGTACAACGATGATGAGTATCAGGCTTTGTCTGAATTCCGTCGTGCAGGTACAACCTTAAAAAGTTTAACTATGGTTCATGCCCTCCCACCACGATCTTAAACAAGGGGGCTTGATGTTGATTAGCGTAAACGGAGAAGAAGTAAAAACTAGATAGTCTCCAAGCTAACAATGGTCTACATTCACTTCTTTCTTACTAGGTTGGTCGTCTTTCCATATATTAGGTCTATATTAATCGTATTGAATATTGTGCTCGCTGTTTGGCCCAGGTTAAGTTACTTTAAAAATTGTAAAGTCCCTAAATCAAAAAAAAGAAAAGCTCTATTCATCTTTTAAACAGTTTAATGAAAAATTCAATAATAAAATTAATGAGAAGCTGAATAGAATTCAAATATATAAGTTACTTGGCAGGCTTACTTTCACATAGAAACAAAAAATAGTTTATCTAATCTTTCAGAAGTTTGTCCCAACGATACTCAGTTTAATTTCTCCATCCCAGGCTAACGTTTACTTATAGTTATCTATGCTTGGGCAGGCGCAAAACAAATTACGGTCGCCATAAACATTGTCAATACGATTGACGCTGGGCCAGTATTTATCGTCTCGCTGCTTTTCTTCCGGAAAGGCTGCTCGCTGTTTGCTATAGGGTCGATCCCAATTTTCATCGACTATATCTGCCAGGGTATGTGGCGCATTCTTTAAAGGGTTGTTTTCGCTGTTAATCTTTCCTGCTTCAACTTCGGCGATTTCTTCACGGATTTTTACCATGGCATCAACGAATCGATCAAGCTCTTGCTTTGATTCGCTCTCAGTAGGTTCGATCATTAAAGTTCCAGCTACAGGGAAAGACATTGTTGGAGCGTGAAAACCGAAATCCATTAAGCGTTTTGCAACGTCTTCTTCAGTAATGCCAGATACCTGTTTCAGCGGGCGCATATCAATAATACATTCGTGGGCCACCATGCCATTTCGGCCTGTATATAAAACAGGAAAGTGTGGCGCTAGCTTCGCCGCCAAATAGTTAGCGGATAGTATTGCCACTTGCGTGGCCTTCAAGAGGCCTTTACCACCCATCATTACAATATACATCCACGAGATCGGTAAGATGCCAGAGCTTCCCCATGGCGCGGCCGATATCGCACTGTTTCCAGCCTGAGGGCCTTTCAATGTTACTAATGGATGATTGGCCACATGTGGTTTTAAGTGGTTCTTTATTCCAATTGGCCCCATACCTGGCCCCCCGCCTCCATGCGGAATACAGAATGTTTTGTGTAGATTCACGTGGGAAACGTCAGCGCCAATGTCTGCAGGTTTTGCGACACCAACTTGAGCGTTTAGATTTGCGCCATCCATGTAAACCTGGCCACCATTGTCATGAATCACCTGACAAATTTCCTTTACCGATTCTTCATACACGCCATGAGTGGAGGGGTAAGTGATCATTAGGGCGGCGAGCTTATCTGCATGCTCAGCTGCCTTGGCCTTAAGGTCGTCTACGTCAATATTGCCATTGTCATCACAGGCTATGAGCACAACTCGCATACCAATCATTTGGGCGCTGGCGGGATTGGTACCATGGGCAGAATTAGGAATTAGACAGACGTCTCGTTGCGACTCACCCAGGCTCTCAAAATATTTTTTTATAGCGAGTAAGCCTGCGTATTCTCCTTGAGCCCCAGAATTAGGCTGCATGCTTATCGCATCGAACCCCGTGATTTCGGCAAGCATATCTTCCAGCTCAGTAATTATTTGCTGATAACCATTCATCTGCTCAAGGGGTGTAAAAGGATGAGGTTTGGCAAATTCGGGCCAGCTAATTGGAATCATTTCTGCGCTGGCATTTAATTTCATTGTGCAGGATCCAAGTGGGATCATTGCATGAGTTAGAGAAATGTCTTTATTCTCAAGACGTTTTAGATAGCGCATCATTTCAGTTTCGCTGTGATAACTGTTGAAATTTGGATGCTGTAAATATTTACTCTTTCTAATTAAGTTATGTGGAATAACAGGCGCTTTAGCGCCGCTATTAATTAAGGCTTCAATATTGCCNACTGATAATAGCTCGCTCTTTTTTCCTGCGACCACTTGCCAGATCTTTGTGATCTCTGCAGCGCTGGTGCATTCGTCAACACTAATACTAACTTGGCCATCGGACGAGAAGCGGTCTATTCGCAAGTTCACATCGGCAAGGCTGCTTCTTTCACGAAATTGCGTTCTCTGTTCTACAGGAATTTTTACAGTTAAAGTATCGAAGAAATTTTCATTCACTACTTCTATGCCTGCTTGCTCCAGCCCACAGGCAAGAATGCTCGCCAACCGATGAATTCGCTGAGCAATATTTTTTATTCCTTTGGGCCCATGGTACATGGCAAATAGGGCTGAAATGTTTGCTAAAAGTGCCTGTGCTGTGCAGATATTGCTATTAGCTTTCTCGCGACGGATATGTTGTTCGCGTGTTTGTAGCGCCATGCGGAATGCTTGTTTTTTTCTTGAGTCCACCGAAACGCCGATGATGCGACCAGGGACAGCACGTTTATATTCATCTTTGGTGGCGAAGTACGCAGCGTGTGGCCCACCATACCCCATGGGCACGCCAAATCTCTGAGTGCTCCCGGTAACCACATCAGCTCCCATTTCTCCTGGCGGCTTCAACAGGGCCAAGCTCATTAAGTCAGCAGCGACCACAGCAATGGCATTGTGTTGATGAAGGGATTCAATTNGGCTACTCAAATCCTGAGCATCGCCCAGCATTGAAGGATACTGGAAAACNGCTCCAAACAATTCTTCCACCGGCATTTCNTTGGTGTCACCAATGATTAATTCGAAACCGAAACAGGCGGCCCTAGTTTTAATAACGTCAATTGTTTGTGGGAAGCAGTTCTGATCTACAAAAAACTTCGTTGCCTTACGATTCTTGCTCACCCGTTTCGCCAAGGCCATAGCCTCTGCTACCGCTGTAGCCTCGTCTAGCAAAGAAGCATTGGCAAGCTCCATAGCCGTAAGATCAAGAGTCATTTGCTGAAAGTTAAGCAGGCATTCTAATCTGCCTTGGGATATCTCCGGCTGATAGGGAGTGTAAGCGGAGTACCAGCCCGGATTTTCTAATACATTTCTAAGAATTACATTTGGCGTGTAAGTGTCGTAATAACCGAGACCAATGAATGAACGAGTACTGCTATTCTTACTAGCGATGGCTTTAAGTTTTGCTAAAGCGTCGTTTTCAGTTAACGGCGTAGCCAGTGCCAGAGGTTTTTTCAGAGCGATGGATACAGGAACCGTATTTCTAATTAATTCATCAAGAGACTTCAACTGAAGCTCGTCTAACATCTCTCGAATTTGNTTNTCGCTGGGGCCTATGTGGCGATCAATAAATTCTTCCTTATACTGCAGAGCTTCCAGTGTTGGGGTCGAATCATTTTGTGCGTCTGTGGGTTTGGCCATAGGAGAAGTTTGAGTTTGCATTGCAGCCTTTGGCTCGTAAGTCAGGATTCGTTATTCTTCTTCGACATGGTCTGCGTATGCTTCTGCATCCATGAGTTCGTCCAATTCCAGATCATTGATTAATCTGATTTTGTAAAACCAACCACCATCGTATGGTACTGAATTTACAGTTTCTGGAGCATCTGTGAGATCTTTATTAACTGAAATAATGTCACCAGATACTGGGCTATAGATGTCAGAGGCAGCCTTAACAGATTCCACTACGGCAACTTCATCCTTTGCATTTACGCTAGTTCCTGACTCGGGTAGTTCGACAAAGACTATGTCTCCCAAAGCTTCCTGGGCATGATCACTAATACCGACAGTTGCCGTGCCATCTTCATTGATAAGAATCCATTCATGGGTAGAAGCGTACTTTAAATTATCTGGAAAATTACTCACTAAACGGCCCCTTATAACGCTGGTATCTCAATTCAGAACCAGATTTTTATTAGATCAATCGAGTACTACTCGAATACCTTCTTTCCAAATCGAACAAAGTTCGGCTTAACGATCCGAACCGGAGTCAATTTTCCCCTGAGGTCTACTTCACAGGATTGACTGTTGAAGGGGATTCTAGCTAATGCGATGGAATGCTTCAATGTAGGTGAAAAGCTGCCACTGGTAATAACACCTTCGCCAGCATTACTAACGACTCGCTGACCTTTTCGCAATACCCCACGCTCCTCCAGAACTAGTCCCACCAGTTTTGGCAGATTGCCAGCATCTTGATTCTTTTTGTGTTCCAACAATGCTTGGCGGCCAAGAAAATTACGATCCTGTGGCTCCCAGCTAATGGTTTGCTCCATATTAGCGGCTAAGGGCGACGTGTCTTCATCCATGTCATGACCGTACAGATTCATACCTGCTTCTAAGCGCAACGTATCACGTGCTCCCAGCCCCGCGGGCTTAACCCCTGCTGCTAACAACTTGTCCCAAAGGGCAGGAGCTTCTTCATTAGGAAGTATGATTTCTACTCCCTTTTCACCGGTGTAGCCGGTGCGGGCAATAAACCAGTCTCCCAACAACACTCCACGGAAATTAACCAACGCTTGAACTGGTGCGATTCTGTCTTGGTCTAAAACCTGACAGACTTTTTCCGGAGAAGCAGGACCATGAATTGCTAGAATTGCTAGTTGTGGCTTTTCTTCAATGGTGACGTTGAATGCTTCACTTTGCTCAGCCATCCAGTTCAGGTCTTTCTCTCGGGTGCCGCAATTTGAGACAATACGAAAACCGTTTTCCATCCGATAAAGTATAAGGTCATCAACTACTCCACCATTCTCATTCAGCATGGCGCTATAAAGCGCTTGACCAACTTCATCGAGCTTGGCAATGTCATTTGAGAGGAGGTAACGCAGAAAGGCGTTAGTACCTGGCCCGGAAATGTCGAGAACGGTCATGTGGGAGACATCGAAGACTCCAGCATTAGTTCGAACTTGCAGATGTTCCTCGATTTGAGAGCCATAATTAATGGGCATATCCCATCCAGCAAATTCAACGAATTTGGCGCCAGCATCGAGATGTTTTTGATAAAGGGAAGTTTGTTGGCCCACCGCATGCTGCTCTTAATGACTGCTGTTAGGAAGGCTGCAATTCTACAGCGCAGTAGTCAGTATTAATAGCTAACTACAGGGATTTAGAGAGTGTTTTCTTCTGCCTGATTCGATGAGTTTTGTTGGGTTGCGCCTGCTTCATTGAGTTAGTCTTCTGGAACCTCCTTCAGACGATCTATAGTATTCGCGTAATAATCTAGTCGTTGCAGAGAACGTATGGTAGAGCTGTTTACCGCTTTATCAGTTGCAACCCAGAGGCGTGCCTTTTTGTTTTCACTTAATATCAATGGCGGTGAGATATGGGATTCAGTGCAGTCAGGGTCAGAGTTTCGAATCTCCTCGGAAGTTTTGCAAGATCTTATAGCTTTTATAAATGAATCTTGTATCGGTCCTTCAGCTAGAGCGACGCCTTCAATCTCGTTGCGTGTCACAGCGAATGTTAGCCGAATATTCACATGTACAACAAGACGAAAGGCTTTGCGATCACTATTGCTCGCTTTGCCAATACTTGATCAGTTTTTATTGATAGTGAGTCGGCATTACTATGAGTCTCGATGGGGTGGATAGAGCCAACTCCCAATGGAAACTCTAGTTACCCCCTCTTTATGAGATGTTGCGGGACTAGAAAGGTTTGCAGGATTTCAAAAATTGGAATCTTTCAGAGCAGTGTTGTCCAGGATTAAGCCACGACAATTTCTCCACAATGTTTTTGGAGCAGAGTTTCAGAGCTGAATTTTAGAATTGCCGGCAGGGTATAGCTAAATATATGTTAGGCAATCAGCTTAAGGCTGCCAGCCGTAGCTTAGTTTTAAAAAGAAAGTGCGATTGGTCTGCGTAATAGAGTCATAGCTATCATTCTGAAATCCGGCGTCGGAATAACCGAGGAAGAATCGAGTAGCAGCATTGAGCTTATAGCTGTAAAGCAGCTGTGTGGTGAGCTCCTTATTTCGTTTCTGTACCGGAAATTGATAAAGATCTTGATTTCGCTCATTGTTTTGGTGTTGAAGAGTGAAACGCAAGAAGCTACGGACACTGAATTGATAAGTCGTACGTAAATCAGTCAAGTTAGCGGTAAATAATCTACCGCCATCGACATCAAAATGTTGGATCGTATGATCTAAATCCAGTTCCAGATGTCGACCCCAGCGATAATTGATTCCAGGCGTCCAGCGCTTCGATCGGCCTAAACGGGTGTTGGCAAAATCGACAATATCTTCAATTCTAAGGCGGTTAGAAATACGCAGGTTTGTCGTCGGCGAAAAGGTCACCGACATTTGATTAAACTGTTCATCAAAATATTGGCCATTCCAATAGGTTTCACTACCACCGAACAGGCCATTCCAAAATGACTGCATGGGGCCTTCGGCATTTATAAAAAATTCTACTTCCTCTTCCAGCTTTAGTCCTGATTGATCTTCAGTTCGATCATAATCTGCGGCAAACCTAAACCGGGTGAAAAAGCTATCGCCATCAGACCGCCAAGTGTGCCCGACGGTGGTGACGAAGTGTTTTATATCAACTCGATTCACAAAACCAAGGTCAGCTCGAAAGTCGGAGCCGATATCCCAATATCCAACTCGCCAATCCCAACGTCGGTCATTGTGATTATACTGAACATAGAGGTTGTCATCGTCAATACTATTTTCCTGCCCGTACTGATTTTGAATTTGCACTGGGTAGTCGGAGCTGGAGTGCATAGCTTGGATCGAGATGGTGTCCTGATCCGTGGGTTTAAGCACAGCGTCTAAACTTACTACAGTGTTTTTATAGCCATCGCCGCTGCGATCGGTGACTAAAGCGCCAACAGTTGAATTACCAAAAATATCGTAGCGATAACGACCTATTGCCACATCACTTTCAAAGTCATCAAGTGAAGCTACTCTAGAACGAAGGCTCTGAGGAATGATAAAGCTGGTAGTTTCATCATTGGCAGTAAGTAAGCCATAGGTATGATTGCCTGTCTTGCCGGTTAGCTTGGCACCGTACTCGGGATCAGCAATGTTTCTGGTATGAACTAAATTTCGATCAGTATCGAAGTAGTCAGCTCCATCGAGGAAAAAAGTTCGACGTTCTGGAAAGAACAAACTGAAGGTATTGTTTATATCCAGCTGGGCACTGTCAGCTTCGACTTGTGAGAAATCCGGGTTGATTGTGGCATTAAGGTAGGTGTCCTGAGCAATACCCCAACGCACATCCAGCCCACCATCGTAATCGATATCACCACCCAACCAATCGGCTTTTGGTATATCACGGGTTTCCACTGAATTGCTCGTGAAGGTAGGGATAATTTCAAGATTTCGCCCTGGCTCTAGATCGGCAAACCCTTCAATCTTGCTCAATTGGCAGAGATAGCAGGAGATATCGCGGTCTTGGGGTTGGCTACGCATACGGACACCGCGATTACGTGGATAACTTCTTGCGATATCGATGCCCCAGGTTTGTTTGCCATTGTTGGGAGAGAAGCGCAGTTGCCGAAGGGGAATAGCTACTTCAATTAAATAACCTGAGTCAGTTATCGTACCTTCGCTTTCCCAAATGCCATTCCAGGAAGAGTCTTCTCGCTGATTGACATCGTCGTAGATGGCATCGATTTGCACGCCTAAGGGATTTACGAAGAATTCGTATGCGCGTCGTTCGTCATTAAACGTATCTAGAACAATAGACATCCAGTCATCTTGGAAAGCACTATCTCGATCTCTATAGAAAGCTCTGATTTTTTCAGGGTCAGGGTCCTCCGCGACAAATAGCACGTAGAGTTTTTCACCGTCTTCCATTAACAGAGCATGGGATTTCACATCAGCTTCTACGCTGTCTCGTGGGTCGATTTCTATATTGGAATCAATACGGGTGGCATCCACCCACTCGTCGCCATCTATCTCTCCATTGATCACCGGGGCATCGTTAACTCGAGGAATATTAAAAGTAATGACAGTCTGACCAAAGCTATTGCAATTTGCGAAAAACACGGCAAGAACTGTGAAACTCAAAAGTGTAGATATTCTGAGTTGAGTAGCATGGTTTTTTGTAGGGCTTGAATGACGAGAGTTCGTTTGAACCATTACTACTACT
>JGI26060J43896_10000511_pt1 | contig 14156 bp, 15 predicted proteins | sample MarorgKNORR_S2LV_6_FD_43896 | JGI IMG/M metagenome (IMG submission 43896) | reverse complement strand
TGAAACAGTGGATACCTGGTTCATGGGCATCATAGATCCATAATATTCTACCTGGATTGCGTTCAGTAAATCCGGATTGGCCCGGCCTGTACGAACCTTTGCTAATTCCATTCGGGTGTGCGCCACCGCCTGGTCCATTCGGTGGGATGTATCTTTATAAATTTCTTGCAGCATTTGGACTATTCCATTACAGTTGTGCCAATATCTTCACCATTAAGGAGACGCTTTAAATCTCCCTTATTATTAATATTGAAGACCCGTATCGGCAATGCATTTTCTTTACATAAGGTTATGGCAGTTAAATCCATCACGCGAAGGTTTTTTGATAACACTTCATTGAAGGAAATACTTTTATAACGTTTTGCGTCAGAATTTACAACGGGATCTTTGTCATAGACACCATCCACTTTAGTCCCTTTGATAAGTACTTCAGCATGAAGCTCCGTCGCCCGAAGCGCCGCAGCCGTATCTGTGGTAAAATATGGATTTCCTGTGCCGCCTGCGATTATAACCAAACGCCCTTTTTCCATATGGCGGAGTGCTCTGCGTCTAATATATGGTTCTGCAATTTTGGATACGGTAATGGCAGACAGTGTTCGCGTTTCGACACCCACTTTTTCCAAAGCATCCTGCAGACTTATGGCATTCATGATGGTTGCCAGCATACCGAGATAATCTCCCGTGACCCGATCCATGCCTTTGGTGGCGGCTTGCAATCCGCGGAAAATATTCCCGGCGCCAATAATGAGGCCAATACTGACCCCCATTTCATAAATGGATTTAACTTCGTTGGCGAGCTCCGTCGCCTTTTTCGGATCGATACCAAAACCCTGTTCGCCTGCAAGTACCTCCCCGCTTAATTTAAGAAGGATTCGCCTGAAAGCAGGACTTGACATCTACAATTTAGTGTGGTTGCCCGTTACTGGATTCTTCGCCGATGGCGAAACGGGTAAATCGGCTGACGACAATGTTTTCGCCCAATTTTGACACAGCTTGGGTGAGAAGATCCCCAACTTTTTTATCAGGATCTTTTATAAATGATTGTTCGAGAAGACAGGATTCTGCATAAAATTTATCCATCCGGCCTTCCACTANTTTTTCGATGATATTTTCAGCTTTCCCTGATTCTTTCGCTTGATCCACAAAAATACTTTTTTCATGTTCCACAATAGTGGAGTCAATATCTTCACGACGAATTGCCAAGGGATTTGTGGCTGCAATTTGCATGGCCAAATTATGTGCTAACTCTGAATAACCTTCTGTTTTCGCTACGAAATCTGTTTCACAGTTCAATTCAACCAGGACTCCTAATCGGCCNCCATGATGAATGTATGAAAAGACGAGACCCTCTTTAGCGGTTCTTCCACCCTTTTTTTCTGCTTTGGCAATACCAGATTTACGTAAATGATCAATGGCATTTTCTAAATGGCCATCTGTTTCAACCAATGCTTTCTTACAATCCATCATACCTGCGCCTGTTTTATCGCGCAATGCTTTTACAGTTTTCGCATCAATATTCATTTTGTTGCTCCAGCATTTTCTACAGGTGCTTCAACTTTTTCTTCTGGTGGTGTATCTTTTTTGCCTGTGCCAACCGTTTCAGCTTTTATTTCCACTGATGATTCATTTCCCGATGCATGCGATGCTTGTTTATCTTCTTTTTCTGATTTTTTAATCGTTTTAGCAGTTGAATCTAAAATCGTATCGGCAATCACCGACATAATAAGCTGAATCGTCCGGATCGAATCATCGTTGGCCGGTATTGGATAATCAATAATGGTAGGATCTGTATTGGAATCAACGATTGCAATGATGGGAATTCCCAATATTGTGGCTTCTTTCACTGCCGTACTCTCCAGGTTGGCATCGACGATAATCACCGCATCAGGAAGGCGTCGCATATCTTTAATGCCACGGTGTTGATCCGAAAGTTTTATCCGCTCACGATTGAGCATCTGGATTTCTTTTTTGGTCTGATTTTCATAAATATGTGACCCTTCTTTTTCCAGCATGTGTAACCGTTTAATACTTTTTTTAATGGTGGTAAAATTAGTGAGCGTTCCACCTAACCAGCGTTCAACCACATAAAACATGGAACACCGATCTGCCTCCTGCTGAACTATATCTTTTGCTTGATTCTTAGTACCTACAAACAGGAATTCACCATTCTTTTTGGCTTTGTCAATGATAAAGCTGAGCGCGATATCCAAATGACGAATTGTTTCATCCAGATTAATAATATGNACCCCATTTTTTTCCATGAGGATAAAAGGTTTATAATTGGGGTTCCACTTGCGGGTTACATGCCCAAAATGTGCGCCTGTGCTCAGTAAATCTTCAAATTTAACTTTTGATGNTGCCATAATCTTTACCGTTTCGAAAATTGGAATTTTTTGCGTGCACCGGGTTGTCCATATTTTTTCCGCTCCACTTCTCGCGCGTCACGGGTGAGGAAACCTGCCGCTTTTAGTTGAGGGCGAAAGTCTTCACTCACATCATTCAATGCGCGAGCAATTCCCAATCGAATCGCACCTGCTTGTCCAGAAAGGCCTCCCCCTTTTACAGTAACTTTAATATCGTATGATTCTCGTTGGTCGATTAAGTTTAGTGGTTGCGTCACCACAATTGCCAGACTTTCNCGACTAATATATTCTTTAAATGGACGACCATTGATGGAAATATTACCTTTCCCCGGTGTCATGAAAACACGGGCGATGGATTCTTTCCGTCGACCGGTAGCATTATAAACAGCATTAGCCATTAAATATCCAATTCTTTGGGTTGTTGCGCTGTGTGGGGATGTTCGGGACCGTTATACACCTTTAGGTGTTTTATGATGGCCCGACCCAAGCGATGTTTAGGAAGCATTCCCCAAACGGCTTTTTCAACAATCCGTTCCGGGTGATTTCGTCGCATTTGATCTAATTTTGTAAAGGTCGTCGATCCTGGATATCCTGAATGTTTAAAATAAGTTTTATTCGTTTCCTTCGCACCGGAAACCTTTATCTTATCTGCATTAATCACAATCACAAAATCGCCCATATCCATATGAGGCGTAAAGGTCGGTTTATGCTTTCCGCGTAAAATTTTTGCGACTTCACTGGCAAAACGACCCAAGGTTTTACCCTCAGCATCGGCTATAAACCAGTCTTTTTGAATTTCAGAAGCTTTTAGTGATCTTGTTTTCATTATTTTCAGTTCTAAATTAGCCCGAAAAATTAGAATAGTAAATCAATCATAGTCAACTATAATTCCTAAATAATATATAAGCCTTTTTTACCCATAACCCCCAAGTGCATATTCATCTAAAAACCCTGCAACCATACACCCTTTTCTAAGTCACCATNCTCAATAAATATCCATGGGGGTAGCTCTGCATTTCTGACGAATATGATATATTAAACCAATGCTGTTATATGACCCTTTACAATGGTTGCCCTTATGCGGCCAATCAACGCTTCACCTATAAACGGAGAATTATGGGACCGTGAATAAATATCTGATTTCTTAAATGTCCATTTTTTGTTTGGATCAAAAATGGTCAATTCTGCAGGATTCCCATTTGTAAATAGATCTGTCTCAAATCCCATTATTCTACGAGGATTAACGGCAAGCATTTGGATTAACCGGATGATATTCAATTTATTTTCTTTAACCAATGCCCGATTAACCGCACCAAAACATGATTCCAAACCAATCATCCCAAAAGGAGCCAAATCAAAAGTCCCTTCCTTTTCCTCTATGGTATGGGGTGCATGGTCTGTGGCAATACAATCAAAGGTTCCATCCTTCACTCCTTTGATGAGTGCTTTTTGATCGGCCTGTGTTCGAATGGGGGGAGCCACTTTTAAATCTGTATTATAGGTAATTAAATCATCATCCGTAAAAAATAAATGATGTGGCGTGACTTCCGCTGTTATTTTATTATTGGATTTTTTCATTTGTCGGATATAATCCGTTGATTTGGCCGAACTTACATGAGGCACGTGGAGNCGNGCACCGGTCAATTCTGTTAATTCTAAATCGCGGTGGACCATATTGGATTCCGTAATACCCGGGCTGGCTGGCAGACCCAATTGGGTTGAAATTTTTCCCTCGTGCATCACTCCATCTTTTTTCAAGCATAAATCCTCTGCATGATTAATTATCGGCACATCAAACATAGTGGCATATTCCAATGCATTTCGCATCATACCAGTGTCTGTAACGGGCAGACCATCATCACTAAATGCCACCGCACCTTCCGATAACATGGCGCCCATCTCCGTCAATTCTTTCCCATCTTGACTCTTTGTAATGGCACCGATTGGATGAATGTGAATCGGGCATTCTTCCCCTCGATCTATCGTGTAACGAATGGATTCAGGGGAATCCAATGGTGGGTCCGTATTGGGCATGACACAGACACGGGTAAATCCGCCCGCCAGTGCCGCCATGGAACCGGAATCAAGCGTTTCCTTATCCTCACGTCCCGGTTCACGAAAATGAACATGAATATCACAAAATCCATGTGTCACAATCAACCCACTGCAATCAATAACATCTGCCGATTTGGATGGCGTCACTTTCCCGATAGATTTCATCCTCCCATTTTCGATGAGTACATCACCTTTTTTAAGCGTTTCATTGATGGGGTCTAAAATCGTTCCGCCCTTTAATACAACCTGCTTTTTTAACTTTGTTGTTTTCATCTTAACTATTTTCCTGTTCCTGCTTGCCGCCCAATAATAAATATAAAATGGCCATACGTGATGCCACACCATTCAACACCTGATCCAGGATGATGGCTTGATCGCTGTCTGCCACCAAACTGTCAATTTCCACCCCGCGATTCATAGGACCCGGGTGCATAATGACAATTTCTTTTTTATGCATGGATAAACGTTCTGTCGTAATACCAAACAGATTTCGATATTCTCTAACGGATGGCAATAGCCCNCCCCCCATTCTTTCCCGTTGGATTCGAAGTACATTGAGTGCATCTGCCCATTCAATCACCTCATCTACATTGTAATTCACTGATACCCCCAAATCTTCTGCAAAGGGTGGAATCAACGTTGAGGGACCGCAAAGTGTGACTTCTGCACCCATGGTTTTCAATCCATGAATATTACTNAGGGCCACACGACTGTGAGAGATATCACCAATAATACCAACTTTTAATCCTTTTAAATATCCAAATTTTTCATGAAGACTTGTCATATCCAATATGGCTTGGGTCGGATGTTCATGGGTCCCATCCCCCGCATTAATNACAATAGAATTAATATGCTGGGTTAGGTGCAAAGGTGCACCCGGTGTGGGATGACGCATCACCACCGCATCAATTTTCATTGCTTCAATATTTTGTGCTGTATCCTTGAAAGTCTCACCTTTTTTCAAACTGGATGTGGATGCCGAAAAATTAACGGTGTCTGCGCTGAGTCTCTTTTGCGCCAATTCAAAACTAATCCGCGTACGCGTTGAATTTTCGAAAAAAAGATTTACAATTGTTTTACCCTGTAAAGAAGGTACTTTTTTAATGGGACGGTCTAACACTTCTCTAAAGGTGAAGGCCGTATCAATAATGGTTTGAATATCCTCCGCTGGATATCCTTCCAATCCCAGTAGATGCTTTTGNTGCAGCATCACTCATCTCCTTCAAATTGCGCCAAGGACACTTGGTCTTTTCCATCCACTTCTTTCAGTTGAACTTCTACATGTTCACCCTCGTGGGTGGGNATATTTTTACCAACAAAATCCGCTCGAATGGGTAGCTCTCGATGCCCCCGGTCCACTAGAACAGCTAATTGTACTTTTTGGGGTCGGCCGAATGCATTCAGTTCATCCATAGCCGCGCGTATGGTTCGACCTGTAAAAAGGACATCATCTACCAAAACGACCGTTTTATCATCGATGGAATCGTTGATATTGGTTCCCTTCACCTGTGGAACGACCAACCGATCTCGGAAGTCATCCCGGTGAAAAGTGATATCCACCGACCCCATGGGCACAGCAACTTCAGCAATTTTTTGAATGAGAGATTGTAACCGTTTGGCTAAAGGTTCACCACGAGTAAGAATGCCAACCAACAATAGCTGATCTGCACCGCCATTACGCTCTAAAATTTCATGGGCTAGACGCGTGACTGATCGGTTCACATCCGTTGAATTCATGACCTGTTTTGTGTAAGTCGATGCCATGGGCACCTCCTGATAATAAAAAACCTCCGGGCAGCCTGGATTCCGTTCCAACAGATTCCTGATTCGGAGGTCGATTTGCTGCCCTTACCATCTCTCTGGAACGGTTTAAAGGACACCCTAATTTAAAATGAAAAATCAAAAAGGGAAAAGGCTTTCCTAATAACTTATTCCTTTAAGAATTTCTTTGATAATGTCCTCATTCGTTCGGTTTGGGTTCATATTTATTGTCAGGTGAACTTTTTCATTCCGAAACCACTGGATTTGTCGTTTAGCAAACTGGCGTGTTCGAATGATTATTTTTGATTTCATTTCTGATTCTGATAATTCACCATTTATAAAAGAAATGATTTGTCGGTATCCGATCGAATCTAATGGGTGTAAATGTTTGTTTGGGTATGCTTCCAATAGATTTTGAACCTCCCTTACCCACCCATCCGATAACATTTTTTCAGTTCTTTCAGCAATTCGATCTTTTAAAATGGACCGATCCCACGCAAGATATATAGTAAATAAATCCAATGTATTTGTTGGAGATACCTGTTGTTCCTGAAAATGACTGGAAGGAGATTTCTCTGTTAATTCATAAATCTCCAAAGCACGGACGAGACGTTTTTTATTATTGGGGTGCACATTTTCTGCATAATCCGGATCGACTTCTTGCAGTCGCTCCAACATGAAATCTCCCCCATGGATATCATATTCTTTTTCTAATTTTTTCCGAATACTTGCATCGGAGAAACTCCCCTCAAAAATTCCTTTTGTTATCGCCCTATAATAGAGTGCAGCTCCTCCGCAAATAATAGGTATCTTTTTTCTTTTTTGAATATCCCCTACTACCTTAATAACCATTTCAGCGTAATGACCGGCAGCCACTTCGGTATCGGGGTTTTGAATCCCAATGAGGTGATGGGGAATACCTCCTTTCTCTTCCAATGACGGCTGTGCTGTACCGATGGACATTCCCTTGTAAATTTGGCGGGAGTCCAAACTAACGATTTCACCTCCAATCTGTTTTGCCATGGCTACAGAAATCGCTGTTTTACCGCTTGCAGTGGGACCAATTATGGTTAATATTTTTTTCATATTCTATGATAAGAAGCAATGTAAACTCTATCTTGTCGATTGCAAATTTAAGATGGGAGAAAAAATGAATTCAAAGAAAAAATCACAGTTAAGAATCCATTCTGTTTTAATTATAAAACGATTCTTAACCAAAAATAATACCCTCACATCCATATTATCCCACGCCATAATAGTTTGTATTTTTTTATCAACATCCTATGTTCAAGGACAACAACCGGTAAGAGCCCGGGATTTGGGGATTCCTTTTGACGGGAAGCCGGGACCATTCAATGCCATTACAGATGTAAAAGGAGTGGAAGTTGGCCATGCTACAATAATTCGAGGGGATGGCGCTTTAACAGTTGGGAAAGGCCCGGTACGTACTGGGGTCACAGCAATTCTTCCCAGAGGAAATCGAAGTTTAGACGATCCTTGTTTTGCTGGTTGGTCATCCTTAAATGGCAATGGGGAAATGACCGGAACCACCTGGATTGAAGAATCCGGATTTGCAGAAGGACCCATTCTGATAACCAATACCCATAGTGTTGGCATTGTCCGGGATGCCGTCATTTCCTGGCGGGCGAGCCAGGGATCTGCGGATGCCAGTGGATATTGGTGGTCCCTCCCCATCGTGGCGGAGACCTGGGACGGATTTTTGAACGACATTAACGGATTCCATGTCCAAGAAAAACATGCTCACGATGCCATTCGAAATGCAAAAGGCGGACCCGTTGAAGAAGGAAATGTTGGCGGTGGCACCGGAATGGTTTGCCATTCTTTTAAAGGGGGAATTGGGACGGCTTCTCGTGTAGTAACCATCAAGAAACAGGATTATACTTTAGGTGTTTTGGTTCAGGCCAATTATGGTTCTCGAAAAAATCTATCCATTGCAGGTGTTCCGGTGGGAAAAGAGATCTCTGAGAATATGCCCCAGGACAATTCTAAGCAAAAGGATGAGGGTGATGGTTCCATCATTGTTGTCATCGCCACTGATGCGCCCTTGCTGGCTCATCAAATGAAACGGTTGGCTCGACGGGTTCCCATGGGGGTGGGTAAAGTAGGCGGATATGCCCATGATGGCTCCGGCGATATTTTCATTGCATTTTCGACTGCCAATCCGAACGTGGCTTTTTCTGATAAAGCAGTCCATGTTGAAATGCTGCCAAATCGGATGATTTCACCCCTTTTTGAAGCGACGGTTCAAGCGGTGGAAGAGGCCATTATCAACACTTTGGTTGCAGCAGAAACCATGGTAGGGATTAATAATAATAAGGTGTGGGCTTTACCTCATGATCGCGTAAAAAAGATTATGAAGAAATATAACCGTCTGGAAAAATAAATTAAACTTGCACAAGCAAAGGATAATAAAAAAGGATGATCATGGTTACAGGAATTAAAATTTTAATTATTTTTGTATATGTTATTTCAGTTCTCAGCTACTTCATATCCATGACCGATACTTATAATTATTTATTGAAATGGCTATTACCACTGTTTTTAGTTGTCCATTTACTTGAAATNTTTACACCATTCGCNCAGCAGGTTATTCATGCATCATCGAACAAAAAAGGTGCCATTATACAATCATTNATTTGGGGTGNGGCCTATTGGNTACCTGAGTATAAAAAATTAGAACATTAATANTTAAAGTAAGAAAATAAACTTAGTCTCGAAGTTTACCGTGGAATATTTAATTGAACTAGCAAACCAAACACATATTATTGAGATTTCTAAACTCATTAAGTTATCTGCCAGAAAATTATGTATTACGGATTACACTCCTAGACAAATTGAAGATGCGTTACGTGGCGCATGGGGATTAGACAACCAACTAATAGAAGACGAAACATATTATCTTATTTTGGGAAACGATGAAATAATCGGATGCGGAGGTTGGAGTTTTAGAAAAACACTTTTTGGAAGTAGTACTCGTAAAGATCGAGATAGTGAAAGGCTTGACCCAATTTCAGATGCAGCAAGAATAAGAGCCTTCTTTATCCATCCAAATTATGTTCGAAAAGGACTAGGTAAAAAACTATTGATTCATTGCGAAAAACAAGCATGGGATAGTGGATTTACCAAANTAGAATTAGGTTCCACATTACCNGGAGTTCATTTATATAAAAACCAAGGGTATGTTATGGGTAAACCTTATGAATTTGAATCATCNCCANATATTTTTGTAACGATTATTCCAATGNAAAAAACGCTGTTAAGCCGGCCCGTTTAATTGGATGAACTAATCATTCAACATTGNAAATCAATAATCAAAAATATCAATAATTTTATTCGTTATATTCGCTCAAATCTTCTGTCCAGTTCATCCATGGATAACTGAATTATGATAGGACGCCCGTGAGGACAATAATAAGGATGTTTGGTTCCAAATAATCGATTCACCAGTTCACGCATTTCTTCCCCATTCAACACGTCTCCCGCTTTCACCGCTGCCTTACAGGAAAAGCTCGCCGCCAATGCTTCCTGGAATGAGGCATGTTTCTTTTGGGTATCCAAATAATTATCCAGCATTTCCCGTATAATCGTTTTTTCATTCCCCCAGGCCATTTCAGATGGAATGGCTTCTATCATGACCGTATTTTTTCCGGATTCCTTCATGCGAAATCCCATTTTCTCTAAATAAGGTAACACATCCAGCAAGGTGGAGTATTCATCGGGGGAAAATTCCATTACTTCGGGGAAAAGCAGTGTCTGGGCCGCCATGGGGTTCGCGTCAAATGCAGCCATGACTTCTTCGTATATAATTCGTTCATGGGCCACATGCTGGTCGATAATGACCAATCCGCTGGTAATGGGCGAAACAATATATTTACTATGGACTTGCCAAATTTTTTCTAAATCAACGCGCCCAGTATCAGGATCCGGCCGTGTGGCCAATTGGGATGCATAGGATTTGGCCCGATCCAATGCAGGTTGAAAATTGTTACCCGTATCCCCATGGGTCAAGTGCAATCCTTCCTGATCTGGGTTGGCTTGACCTTCCTTGGGTGTAAACGTGGTAGGGAATTCAAAATCTGAGGAAAACCCCGGTTTTTCAAAATCAGGAATCGTATTTAAAATGGGGCTGAGAGCTTCTTCGATTGCTGATTTTAATACATGATAGATCCGCCACTCATCTTTAAATCGCACTTCCGTTTTCATGGGATGGACATTCACATCCACCTCATCATGAGGTACGGATATATTGAGTGCAAAAAATGGATACTCTCCCCGGTTGATAATGGATTTATAGGCTTGGTAAACGCCGGAATTCATGAGACGATTCTGGATAAAACGCTCATTGAGGAAAATATATTGTTCTCCGGGGCGGGTGCGAATCAAATTGAGATTTCCCAAATATCCCGAAATGGTATAATCCCCTTTAGTAAAGTTGATTGGCAACAATTGATCCCTATAAGCGGGGTCCATCACATGGACGATACGGCTCTCTAATTTTTCAGATTGTAGATTGAGGATATCTCTATTGTCTGAAATGAGTTTAAAATTGCGATCGGGATAAGAAAGAGAATCGTCTAACCATTTCAACTACTTTACGAAATTCCATTCGGGGGCTTTTTAGAAATTTTTTCCGTGCCGGTGTATTATAAAACAAATTCCGAATCGTAATGGATGTCCCCTGGACAGCTGGTGCCGGTTCCACTGCTCCTAAATGTCCATTTAAAATGGACATTTCTGATCCATCTCCACTTTCATTCGCTGACAAGATATTTACTTCGGATACAGATGCAATACTGGCCAGCGCTTCACCCCTAAATCCTAATGTATCAATATTAAATAAATCATCCAAAGACCCTATTTTACTGGTGCTGTAACGCTCAAAAGCGATGGGTAATTCTTTGGCAGAAATCCCCGAACCATTATCTGTGACCTGAATAAGCTGCTGCCCGCCTTTTTCCACCACAACTGAGATCTCTGTCGCTCCCGCATCGATACTATTTTCAACCAATTCCTTAACCACAGAAGCGGGTCGTTCCACCACTTCTCCTGCGGAGATTTTATTTCTTAAATCTTCTGATAATTGTTTAATCATTTATGAATTGATCACACCTATCGTTTTGTCGAATACCACTTTATGTTTGGCTTCTGCTTTTTGGATAAGGTCATTTATATCATTTCTTTTTTCACCGCAATAAGCCTCATCGTCTACAATCGGTAGATTGATCAGGACATTCATGGCCGCACCGCGCACACCGGCTAAAGCCACTTCTGCCGCAACCCCCGCATCACTGACCGAGTTTGGATTCCCTTTACTGACCAAGACATCAGCCAATTCAATTATGGAATAACATAAGGTGGCTACTTCAAATGGAATGTCTATGGCATATTGATTGGCTTTTAGAACCGCATCAGCCTTCATTGTTTTTTCTTCATCATTGGAAGCAAGCAATCGATTTGCAGCCATTACTTTATTGAATGCATGGGTATCTTCATCCACTAAAAACGATAACCGATCTTTGATGGCCTGTGCATCCTGGCCAATCATATCCATTTCTGTCTTTTGGGATTCAAATCCTTTTTTCTCGTGGGTCAATGCCGCCACCATAGATGATAAAGCAGCCCCCAACGATCCTGCCAAAGCAGCGACGGAACCGCCTCCTGGTGCTGGACTGTTACTGGAAAGTTCATTCGTAAATCCATCCACGGATAGTGACATGAGATTTCCTGATTTTCCCCCCACGGCAAATTCAATAATTTTTTCTTTCGGGACAAAAGGGGTGACATCATTCAACCCCAACGATTGGACAGCGGACTCAATTATATCTGATTCAGGCACTCCAATTGTCCGACCTTGCTTTTGGAGATAATACTTCCCCGCCATGATAATTGCATCCAATGGAATAAGTCCCACCAGTTCACTCCCCGTCACCCGAATGCCTCTTTCGTCCGCCAGTTTGCACGCCGCATCAAAAACGTCATGGATGGTGGAATTTTTATAATTATTGAAATTGATGGAAATCTGTGCCCGCTTAAACGTGTCAATATACCAGCCGACGCCTTTCACATCTTTAAATATTCCCGGCACTTTTACCGGACTTCCATCCTTGTTTCGTACAATTTCCCCATCCAGTAAATTCGGAGAATTGGGGTTGGGGATTCGTTTACTCCGACCACTCTCACGAAGTTCAAATGCAATATCAGTTGCTAAGCGCTGATCTTTTGTATTCAGATTAATATTGTAGGCGATAAGAAAATCACGCATGCCCATTACCGTTGCACCGGCGCCGGCATTAAATTTGGAAGGACCATAATCCGGTTTCCAATTTTCATCCTTTAGTTTTTCAGCCAATCCTTCATATTCCCCTTTTCGGATGGTGGGCAATTTTACTCTATCTGATTTCTGGGCAGACTTTTCATATAAAAAAACCGGAATCCCTAATTCCTCGCCTACCCTTTTCCCTACTATTTTGGATAGTTCAATACATTCGTCGTCACTCATATTGGCAATGGGAATAAATGGACATACATCCGTGGCACCCATCCGGGCGTGAGCCCCTTTATGCTTTGACATATCAATGACTTCTGCAGCAGTTTTGATTCCAAGAAATGCCGCTTCCGAAACTGCATCGGGCTCTCCAACAAATGTCACCACGGTTCGATTCGTATCTGCCCCTGGGTCCACATCCAGAATCGTAATACCATCGACTCCCGAAATAGCATCGGTAATGGTTTTGATTTTACCTAAATCTCTTCCTTCGCTAAAATTAGGGACGCATTCAACGAGTTTCATCTATCCCGCCTGGACAATTTGTAATAAATAATTAATAAGGAAAATGACCGCAATCAACATTACAATCGTACTAATGAGAGTCCGTTTACTCCGCCGGACGGGAAATATTCGTCTGAAAAAATGATTGACTTCCTGACCCATTAGATTCCTGCAAATAAAAACATGAAAAAATTCACAAAAGGACTCATAACCCACCAAATAGGTGAAATATTTGTAAACATCCCAAATAGAATTAATCCCATAAGAATTTGGGGACCATGCATTTGGAGTTTATAAACCAAATCAGGATTTTTCTGAATCATCAGTCCAGAAAATATTTGTGATCCATCTAAGGGTGGAATCGGAATCATATTAAATACAGCCAACATTATATTAATTTGTGTAAACATCAACAGCATGGTCGTAAGGGCACCCATGTTGCCGGTCATCCGAATCAATGTTCCTCCCACGAATGCTAACAGTAGATTTGCCGCAGGGCCCGCAAAAGCAATTTTCATCATATCTTTTCTCGGGTCCGCCAAATAACTTGAATCCACCGGGACTGGTTTAGCCCACCCAAATCCCACAAATAAAATCATGAGCGTTCCAAACATGTCCAGATGCGCCATAGGATTCAGCGTTAATCGTCCTGCATATTTTGCAGTGGGATCCCCTAATTTATGGGCCACCCATGCATGGGAAAATTCATGAAACACCAATGCAAATAAAAGAACAGGCAAAAGCATAACGATCACTTCTGGGGGTAATCGAAAAACCATTAATTAAACCTGGGGTGGTATGTGCGATGCACTTCTTTTAAATGTTCCTTATCCAAATGGGTATAGACCTGGGTAGTGGTAATATCCGTATGTCCCAGCATTTCCTGTACTGACCGCAAATCAGCGCCCCCCTCCAATAGATGGGTGGCAAAGGAATGACGCAGTGTATGGGGACTCACTTCCTTTTTTACTTCTGCAGACTCTGTCCACTTTTTGAGCAAAACCCAAATCATCATTCGCGTTAATTTTCTGCCATTCCTACTTAAGAAAACTTCTGCAACATTGGGGTTTTTATCTGCCAATGTATTTCGTTCATGATTTAGATAATTTTTAAGGTTTTCTCTGGCGATGGGTCCGATGGGTACAAAACGCTGCTTACTTCCTTTTCCCTGTACGCGGATCATTTCG
>JGI26060J43896_10000507_pt1 | contig 14204 bp, 12 predicted proteins | sample MarorgKNORR_S2LV_6_FD_43896 | JGI IMG/M metagenome (IMG submission 43896) | reverse complement strand
AACAAAATCAAGAGTGAGGGCCTAAATGAAAAAAACCAAAGATCTACTAAACTTTTGGGAAGAACAAATGCAACATTCTCATACTTCAAGTAATTATTTTTTTAGAAAGTCACCCTCACATTATCACATGATGCTGTTAGTTATGTCTGCATACAAAAGTAATGAAAAGTTATCAGTAGAAGAACTTAAAACAAAACTTTTTAAAACTTCTAGACCTAAATCTGCATTGATAATTAATGAAGCATGTGAAAAGAATTTTTTCTATTTAGAAAAAACATCAACAGATCAAAGAAAAAAAAATATCCAACCAACAGAATCTTTTGTAAAAGAGTTTGAAGAATATATAGAAACTTTAAAAAACCTGGTTCTTTAATAATTATCCAGTATTCTTCATGGCTGCAGATATACCTGCTATTGATGTCATCATTGCATCATTAAGATATTTCTTATCATTAGATTTGAATTTTTTCTTTGATATTTTATTCATAACCACGGCTTGTAGTATGTTTAAAACCTCAGAATAAATGTTTCTAACTAGGACCGTTGTTCTAAATTTTTTTCTTTGATTAATTATTTCTTCTGGAGTTATGTATCTATTTAATTTTTTAATTGTAGTAAACTCAGATCTAAGTTTATCACCCACTTTTCTTAAGTTTTTATCTGCAAGACTATTTTCATAAACCTCTGATATCTCTGGGTCAACTTTTGAAATAACCATATCTAAAATATCCATTGTAGAATTAAAAAATGGCCAATTTTTTTCCATATCTGTAAGAATAGTTTTGTGATTTTTAACTGATGAATATTTTAAGGCATCACCAGTTCCCAACCAAGCAGGCAACATTAATCTTATTTGCGTCCATGCAAATACCCAAGGTATTGCTCTTAAACTTTGAATATTATCTACATTTTTTCTTTTAGAAGGTCGTGATCCTATTGATAATTTTCCAAGAGCTAAGTGGGGTGTAACAGTTTTAAAATATCTTATAAAATCTGAGTTCTCATTTATATTTTTTCTATAAGCTAAGGTAGAAATTTTTGTCATTTCTTCTATTAATTTTCTCCAACTATCTTTAGGATGTGGAGGTGGATTTAAGGTAGCCTGCATTACAGATCCTATGTAGCTACATAAATTATATTTCGCTAAAGGTTCATAACCATATTTTTGTTGGATCATTTCTCCTTGGTCAGTAATTCTAATACGGCCATATACCGAATTTGGAGGTTGAGATCTCATCGTTGCTTGAATTGGTCCTCCACCCCTTCCATGTGAACCACCTCTGCCATGGAAAAAAGTAAGTTCAATTTTATATTTCTTTGCGATAATTAAAACTTCTTCTTGAAGTTTGTATTGATGCCAGCTAGCAGATAATTTTCCAGCATCTTTGCTAGAATCTGAATAACCAATCATAATTTCTTGTTTGTTTTTGATTAATTTTCTGTACCAGCTTAATGAAAAAAGTTTTTCCATAATGGATTTTGCATTTTTTAAATCTTGCAAAGTTTCAAAAAGTGGAACTACTCGTAATTTATTTTTAATATTTGCCTGTATTTGCATTAAATAAACCGCTAAGACATCTGAAGCTACTGAAGTCATTGATATTACATAAGCGCCCAAACACTCTGGTGGCTCATCAGCTAAAAGTTTAAAAGTTGACCAAACTTCTTTATTTTCTTTATTTTTAAAATTAAAATTTTTGAAACTTTTGTTATTTTTCTTTATTTCACTTATCAAATATCTAATTTTTTTATTTTCATCCCAATTTAAATAACTAGAGTTAATTTTTTTCTTTACATATTCTGCTAATATTTGTGAATGTCTTGAAGACTCTTGTCTTATGTCTAATTTTGCTAGATTTATACCAAAACATTTAGCTCGTCTCATTAAATCAAGCAAATCACCACTCGCAATATTTTCACTTTGGTTTTGCTCTAATGACTCTCGTACAACTCTTAAAGGTTTTAGAATTTCCTCTTTAGAAGATAAAAGTTTTTTTTTGTCTAATGGTTTTTTTGCTACTAAATGTCTTTCTATTAATCTATGTGTCTTTCTCATTTTATCTCTTAATGGTCTCAAATAAACTCTATAAGGTTCAAAAGTTTTTCCAGTAATTTTTAAAATTTTTTTTGAACTTTTTTCTATTGAAAGTTCTCTAATTAATTTTGTTAATTCTTTATCGTAAAGTTTCGCTGCTTCCCATCTTGATAAAAGTATTACTTCTTTAGTGATGGCTGNTGTTACATTTGGATTACCATCTCTATCTCCTCCCATCCAAGATCCAAATTCAATTGGATTAAAATTTTTAGGCAAACCCTTTCCCATATGTTTTACAAAAATAGCNTTTAATCTTCTATAAACTTTTGGAATTGTTTCCCAAAGACTATCTTCGATTACTGCTAATCCCCATCTTGCTTCTTCAGTTGGAGTTGGTTTAAATCTTTTTAAATCATCAGTATTCCAAATAATTGTAAACTCATCATAAAGTTTTTTATCTAAGATTTTTAATCGTGATGGTTTGTTCTTCAAAAGATTTCTTTGATCCATTATCTCAGNTATTTTATGGTATTTTTGTATTAAAGTTCTTCTTTTAACTTCAGTTGGATGAGCTGTAAGAACTATTCCAATATGAAGATTTTTTGCAATATTATAAATTTTTTGAGGTTTAATTTTTTTGTTTTTAAAAAGATTTTCAAAAATTTCCTCAATAAAAATATTTTTATGTTTATCTTTCAAGTCAGAATTTTCAAATTCATCTAGTTTTCTAGAAGCATCTATGGACTCAGCAAGATTAATAAAGTTCATAAAATGATTAAATGCTCTTGCTAATTTAAATATTTTAACTGGTTTAAGTTTTTGAATTTCTGAAGTAATTTTATTAAATCTATTTTTATTATTTTTATTTTTAATATTTGCTTTTGACAGCAATCTTATTCTCTCTACTAAATTAAAAAAATTTTCTCCCTCCTGTTTTTTTATTACTCTCCCTAAAATATTTCCCAAGTATCTAACGTCATCTCTCAAAGATTTTGTAGGTATTCTTTCGTAATAAAGATCTCTTTTTAGCATTTGGTATAAACTATTTGCTTTATATTTTAAGTTTTACTATTTAAAACTGACTTCACAGTTTCACCCATAACTGATGGGTTTTTAGAAATAATAACTCCNCATTCTTTTAAAAGTTCAACCTTCTCAACCGCACTCTCTCCGTATGCAGAAACTATTGCACCAGCATGTCCCATCACTCTTCCTTTTGGAGCAGTTAATCCTGCTATGTAAGCGATCACTGGTTTTTTCATGTTTTCTTTAGCAAATTTACCAGCAGCAACTTCTTGAGGACCACCAATTTCACCTATCATTAAAACTGCTTCAGTATTTTTATCTGCTTCAAATTTTTCAATAATATCTTTAAATGAACTTCCATTAATAGGATCTCCACCGATTCCTACACTTGTGGAAATCCCTATTCCTAAATTTTTTAATTGTTGTGCCGCTTCATAACCAAGGGTTCCTGATCTCCCAATAATTCCAACTTTTCCCTGTTTATAAATATGTCCAGGCATAATACCAAGCAGAGACTTACCTGGGCTAATAACTCCAGCACAATTTGGTCCAATAAGAGTCATTTTTTCTGATTTCGAATATCTTTTCATATAACGTTTAATTTTTATCATATCGTGAGAAGGAATTCCGTCAGTAATGGCAACACAAGTTTTGATTCCTGCATCTGCTGCCTCCATAGCAGAGTCTGCTGCAAATGCTGGTGGCACAAATAGTACTGATGCACTGGCACCTGTATTTCTTACCGCTTCTTTTACTGTATTAAAAACTGGTAGACCTAAATGAGTTTGTCCACCTTTTCCAGGTGTCACTCCTCCAACAATATTAGTGCCATATTTTATCATTTCATCTGCATGAAAAGATCCTATTTTACCAGTAAAACCTTGAACTATTATTTTTGTTTTTTCGTCAATTAATATTGTCATAGTTATTTTGTTAATTCTTTTAAAGCTTTTACAGCTTTGTTCGCAGCATCTTCTAAAGTTTCAGCCTCTATATAATTTATCTTACTTTCTTTTAAAATTTTATTACCTTTTTCAACATTGGTTCCTGCTAAACGTATCACAAGTGGCATATTAATTTCTATTTTTTGCAAAGCTTGAATTATTCCTTCAGCTACCCAATCACACCTATTAATACCTGCAAAAATATTAACTAGTATAACTTTTACTTTTTTATCCATTAATATTAATTTAAATGCTTTAACAATTTTTTCTGGTGTAGCACCCCCACCAACATCAAGAAAATTTGCTGGTTCACCACCTGCTAATTTAATCATATCCATTGATGCCATAGCTAAACCTGCTCCATTAATTATGTTTCCAATATTTCCATCAAGATTTACATAATTAAGGCCTCTATCAGATGCGTAGACTTCATTTTCATTTTCTTGTGTTTTATCTCTAAGTTCTGAAACTTGGTTTCTTCTAAATAAAGCGTTATTATCAAAGCTCATTTTACAATCTAAGGCTAAGATTTGTTCTTGTTCTGAAATTACTAAAGGGTTTACTTCAACCATAGTTGCATCTAGTTCACTAAAAGCTCGATAACATCCAATTATAGCTTCTGCTGTTCTTGAAATTAACTCTGGTTTAATTCCCAATCCAAAAGCAATTTCTCTTGCTTGAAATTTTTGCATACCAACTGCAACTTCGATTTTTGATCTAATTATACTTTCTGGCTTTTCTTTTGAAATTTCTTCAACACTCATCCCACCTTCTGTTGATGCAACAACCATTATACATTCTGAACTTCTATCGAAAACTAATCCTAAATATAGTTCTTTTCTAATTTCTGTAGCTTCTTCAATGTATACTCTGTTAACAATTTTTCCCTCTGGACCTGTTTGGTTTGTAACTAATTTTTTACCAAGAAGTTTGTCTGTTGCTTGAGCAACTTCTAATGCACTATTACAAACTATAATTCCACCAGCCTTACCTCTTGCTCCTGAATGAATTTGTGCTTTCACCACCCATTTTAATCCACCAATTTCTCTTGCTTTATTTTCAGCATTTTCTGGGCTATACGCGATTCCACCTCTAGGTATTGTCACACCAAAACCAGCAAGTATTTTTTTTGCTTGATATTCGTGTATATCCATTTTATTTGCCTTCAATAAGTTTGTTTATATTCACAATATTTTCTGCCATACGAGCTGAAGCTGCATCGATCATTCTTCCATCAAGTTGTGCAGCACCTTTTCCTTCTTTCGCTGCTTTCTCAAGTTCTTCAATAATTCTTTTGGCTTTATCAACTTCATTTACAGGTGGTGAAAAAACTTTATTTGCAAGTTCAATTTGTGATGGATGGATTGCCCACTTACCTTCTATTCCAATTGCTGCTGCTCTCTTTGCTGAGGCTACATAAGCATCAGGATCATTGAAATCTCCAAAAGGTCCATCAATTGCTCTTAAGCCATAAGCTCTGCAAGTCATAACAAGTTGTGATAATCCATGATGCCATTGATCTCCAGGATAATCAGGATTTAAACCTCCTATTATAACTGTTCTTGCTCTTAAGCTTGCTGCATAATCGGCTACACCGAAATGTAATGCCTCTAGTCTATTACTAGCGCTAGCAATTTCTTTTATATTTGACATTCCTAATGCAGTTTCAATTAAACATTCTATTCCAATTTTATTTTTAAATTTTTTATTAGTCTCTATTTGTGTCAAAAGACAATCAACCATATAGACATCACTAGCTGTACCTGCTTTTGGAATAAGTATTGTGTCAATTCTATCACCTGCTTGTTCTACAATTTCAATCAAATCACTATACATATAGTGTGTATCAAGACTATTAATTCTTACTGAAATAGTTTTTCCTTTTTCTTTCCAATTTATTTCCTTAAGTGCTTTAATTACATTAGCTCTTGCTGAAATTTTATCATTTGGTGAAACGGCATCTTCAAGATCTAAAAACACATAGTCTGCACTTGAGTTAAGCGCTTTTTCAAACATTTTAGGTGATGACCCTGGAACTGCCAGTTCACTTCTTTGCAGTCTTGGCCTTGCTGGTTCATAAAATTTATGACTCATATTTTCTCCAATTATATTTGGAAAAAGAATACATATAAATTTTCTAAAAGAGGGTATGTACCCTTTTTCCTTTTATAGTATCAAGTTATAAAATTTTAAAACAAATAAAATGATATTTAATATAACCATTAAAATATCATATTTTTTAATACTAAAAAATATATCTAAAAAAAATATGTGCTTATTTTTCTAAATTAGCTACATTTAAGATATGACAAGATCAAATATATACAAGGCAGGAAGACATTTTTTACAAGTACCAGGACCTACAAATATACCTGATCGAGTTTTACAAGCTATGGCTTTTCCAGCTATGGATCATAGAGGTCCTGATTTTCAAAATTTATCAAATAATATTTTAAAAAAAGTTAAATTAATATTTAAATCTGAAGATCCTGTAGTTATTTTTCCAAGTGCTGGTACAGGTGCAATGGAGGCTTCACTAGCTAATACTTTGTGTGAAGGAGATAAGGTTTTAATGTTTGAAACTGGACATTTTGCTACTGAATGGTGTCAGGCTGCACGAAGATATAAATTAGATGTTGATTTTGTTCCAGGTGATTGGAGAACAGGTGTTGATCCAAAAATTGTAGAAAAAAAATTAAATGAAGACAAAAATCATGAAATANAAGCTGTTTTAGTTACTCACAATGAAACATCTACAGGAATTAAAAGCCAAGTAGAGGAAGTAAGAAAAGCTATTGATAGCNCAAAACATCCTGCATTATTTTTGGTTGATACNATTTCTTCATTAGGTTCNTATAATTATGATCATCAAAAATGGAAAGTTGATGTTACAGTTGGTGGATCTCAAAAAGGTTTAATGTGTCCTCCTGGTCTATCTTTTAATGCAATAAGTCCTAAAGCTTTGGAAGCTTATAAAAAATCTAATCTTACTAAATCTTATTTTGACTGGGGACAAATGTTAGAAAATAATAAAAATGGATTTTATCCTTACACTCCTGCTGTAAATTTATTATATGCTTTAAATGAAGCTGTTGACATGTTGTTNGAAGAAGGTTTAGAAAATGTATTCAAAAGACATAAAAGACATGCTGACGCTACAAGAATTGCTGTTGAAACTTGGGGACTTGAAATTTTAGCTAAAAATCCAATTGAAAGATCTGATTCTATTACTGCAATCATGACTCCTGAAGGACATGATTCTGATAGTCTTCGAAAAATAATTTATGATAATTATAATATGTCGCTTGGCACTGGTCTTAACAAGGTAAAAGGAAGAGTATTTAGAATAGGTCACATGGGAGACCTAAATGATTTGACATTAGCTGGAACGCTATCTGGAGTTGAAATGGGATTAAGTCAATCTGGTATCCCTTTCAAAAAAGGGGGTGTAATGGCCGCACTAGATTTTCTTTCTAAATAATGGGCTATTTCACTTGGATGTTTGAGCTAAAAAAAAGTACTAATTTTTATTTATAAAAAAAATACTTTTATTTTTTAAAATTATTAGCTANNGAGAAAATATATATGGAAAACTTACCAAAAAAAGCAAAAGTAGTAATAATCGGTGGAGGAATACATGGCTTAAGTACAGCATGGAAACTTTCAGAAACTTATAAAAATCCAGGCGACATTATCGTGTTAGAAAAAAAAGATATAGCAGCAGGTGCAAGTGGTATCGCTTGTGGTGTTATTAGAAATAATTATTTTCAACCAGCAATGAGAGAACTAATGGCTCACTCAGTATCAGTTTGGGAAAGTGATCCTAAAGCATTTAAATATAATGCAGTTGGTTATTTACAAATCTCACCAGAAGTAATGCATGAAGATGTTGCAACTATTTATGAACAACAAAAAGCAATTGGCTATGAGTCAGAATTTATTGAAGGCGAAAAAGATTGTACAAATTATATGAAGGGTATGTTTGATGATTGGCAAGCACAAGGTATCACTTCAATTCTTCATGAAAAAAAAGGTGGATATGCATTTAATAAAGATTCTATTAAAGCTCTTGAAAGCAAATCTACTTCAAATGGTGTTCAAATAATGAAAGGTGTTAAAGTTAATGGTTTTAAAAGAGGTAGCAACAGTAAAGCAGTTACAGGAGTTGAAACTGACAAAGGAACTATAGAATGTGAACAAGTTGTTATTGGAGCAGGTCCGTGGGCTAGAGATTTTTGGAATATGTTAGAACTTCCAAAAACAGCAAATATTAAAGGTAAAGATGGTAAGATGCATGAAACTGACATGTGGACATATTGGATGCTTCAAGAAGGAGTAATCGGAGTTGAGCCAGATTTTTTAAAAATGAATAATGGAAAGCAGCCTCCTGTAATTCACGTAGACTCAACGGCTCCATTGTATTCAGACAAAACAAAAAAATTAATCACTGATAAAATTTGGGGAATATATTACAAACCTGATATTGAAGGACTTGGTGTTCAGGGTGGAACATCTCCTTACATAGTCGATAAACATTTTGATAAAGTAAATGTAGATCCATACGGGATTGACTCTCCTGAATTTCAAACTACAGAGGCTTTTAATGATATGTGGTGTTCAGCTTTAGCTCATTGTCAAAAAAGATTTGAGGGAAAATCTGATCTATATAGAAAAGGACCATCTGGTGGCCTTGGATGTATGACGCCAGATTCTTTTCCAATCTTTGATAGATTTTTAGAAAATGTTTATATGATTGCAGATGCTAATCATGGTTATAAAATGATTGGTGTAGGAGAGCTTGTTGCAAAAGAAATTCTTGGAACTGAAAGTGATTTACTGAAACCATTTAGATTCAACCGTTACGAGAAAGGTGAGCTTCACCCTACTTCCAATAGTCCATTCCCTTGGAGCTAAATTTATAACTACTAGTTATAAAAATTATATATATTTAATATAATCAAGAAACCTAGACAATAAAAAATTTTTCAGTTAACGTTCCTTTAATAAAAATTCATTAAAGGGAGAGACGATGACTGATTTAGAAAAACACGTTAACCAACCAGGTAGAGCAAAACTAGTAAAACAAGTTAGAGCTAAAATTGATGAGTTAGGTGTTGAGTATATTTTTTTTCAATTTATTTCTGTAACTGGAAGAGTTGTCGGCAAAGGTATTCCTACTGATCATTGGGAAAGAACATGTGAAAAAGGTTTTCAATTAGTTTACGGAGCAACAGCAAATTTATTTGTTGATCGTCATGGTGATTATATTGGATATGGACCAGAAGCAAAAGAGCTTGTTGGTATACCTGATCCAGAAACTTTTTGTCAACTTCCTTGGGATAAAAAAGTAGCAAGAGTATTTGTTACTTGTTTTAGAAATAGAGAGGAAAGAGAAAACCCAGGAGCTCATTTAACTTCAGATTGTCGTGGAAATTTAAGAATACACGCTCAAGAGTTTAAGAAAAAACATGGTTACCAATTAAGAGTTGGTACAGAACCAGAAATGATGTGGTTAACTAAAAATGAAGATGGTACTCCGACAGGTAAAGGTTTTTCTAAACCTTATTGTTATCACATAGATCAATTTGAATCATTAAGACCTGTGTTTATGAAAGTTTTTGAATATGCTAGAGCAATGGGTTTTGATATGATTCAAGGTGATCATGAAGATGCACCTGGACAATTAGAATTGAACTGGATGTATGATGATGTTTTAAGAAATGCTGATAGACTATCAACTTACAGACAAATTTGCGCACAAGTTGCTAGAGAATTTAATTTAATAGCTTGTTTTATGACAAAACCTTTTATGGGTGTATCTGCAAGTGGTTGTCATACAAATATGTCTCTATGGACAGGTGGAAAAGATGTGGTTAATAAATTATCTCATAAATCTTTACCAGCAATGGATCACGTATTCACTTATGTAGAAGGTGGAACAAATACATTCATGCCAGATACAAAAGATGTTCAGTTACCAGGTAAGGTTGGTTTAAAAGCTATTGGTGGTGTTATGAAACACTTAGGTGCTTTAACAGCAATTGGCTCTTCTACAGTAAACTCTTACAGAAGATTATGGGACACAGGTTTTTGGGCACCAGTTTATGCAGATTGGGGATACCAAAATAGAACTTGTGGATTAAGAGTATCTGCACCTGGAAGATTTGAATATCGTTCAGTTGATTCAATGCATAATCCATATTTGATGGGTTCTGGATTATTAAAATGTTTTGAGGACGGATTAACTAATAATATTGATCCAGGAAAACCAGAGTCTAGAAGCATGTACGAAGCTCAAGCAGCTGGTAAAAAAGTTAAGAAATTGCCTTTAAGTCTTGGTGAAGCACTTGATCGNTTAGCTGAAGATGAGGTTATTAAGTCNTCTATGCCAGATGAAATGTACAAAGTCTTTCATTGGTATAAAAACGATGAGTGGGAAAAGTTTTTAGGTGCAACAACTCAATGGGATCTGGATACTTATTTGGATTGTCTACCATAAGTCTTTAATAAAATAGAAGGGGTAAATTATATGTGTGGAATTGCAGGTTTAATTCATAGAGGAAAATCTTCAAATGTTGGAAGTGAACTACAAGGAATGCTTCAAGCATTAAAACATAGAGGTGAAGATTCAACAGGCTATGCTTTATATGGTGATACTGATGGTAAAAATTTTATCATGCGTTTTAAAGTGGGAGAAAATGTTGGAGAAGGAAGTACATCAATCATGGAAGATGTTTCTGTTTATGATGAAAGAAAAAAAATAGTTGATCAATATCTTTCTGAGATGGGTGCAAAAATTGTTAAAGAAGAAAGAATTCTACCCTACTCTTTAAGATATGAAGTTGATTACGATACAAAAGATCTATTAGAGTTTTCTCAAAAAATAGAAAGTATTCCAGGTGTAGAAATTCTATCTATGGGTAAATCGTTAGAGGTAATTAAGGATCTTGGAAACGCAAAAATGGTCTGTGATAGATATGATTTAGATAAAGTTGTTGGAACACATGCAATTGGACATGCCAGAATGGCAACAGAGTCTGGTGTTGATATTAAATCTGCTCACCCTTTTTGGGGTTATCCTTTTAGCGATGTGTCAGTAGTTCACAACGGACAACTCACAAATTACTGGAATAATAGAAGAGCTTTAGAAAGCAAAGGAATGAGATTCATGTCTGAATGCGACTCTGAATTAATTGCAGTTTATATTGCTCAAAAGATGAGAGAAGGTGCAAGTCTTGAAGAGGGAATGAGAGAATCTTTAACTGGTCTTGATGGGGTATTTACATATTTTGTAGCAACGAAAGATTCTTTAGGTATGGCAAAAGACACTATGGCAGCAAAGCCTTTGGTTCTTTATGAGTCAGACGACTTAGTTGCAATGGGTTCAGAAGAAATAGCGATCAGATCAGTTCTTCCACAGGAGATTGATACATATGATCCGTTTGATGGGGAGGTAAAAGTATGGCAAATCTAAAAACTAACGAAAAAAAATCTAAAGCCCAGTCAATGGGTATGCACACTGAAGTTTTAACAGGAAGAACTCAGCAAAAATTTTTTAATCCTGATGAAGCTGAAAACTTTTATTATTTTGGTACATATGATGTTGACTTTAATAAAAGAACAGATCTTGATGTTAAAGACATGACCGCTCCTGATGCTAATAAAGAGATAGATAATTTAATGAGCCAAGGGTATGGAACTATTGTTATTAAAAACCCTCAAGGAAAACACAGTTTAGGTGTTGGGATACTAAATAAATTAAACTTAATTTTTGAAGGTAGTTTGGGTTATTTTGGTATGGGTTCATGTGATGGGCCAACTGTTAGAATCAATGGTAGAGTTGGTTGGTCTTGTGCGGAAAATTTAATGGCTGGTAAAGTTGTTATTGAAAAAAATGCTGGGTCATGCTTTGGCGCTGCTATTAGAGGTGGTGATTTAATTTGTAAAGGAAGTGTTGGTGCTAGAACTGGTATCGATATGAAAGGTGGAACTATTATTATTGGTGGTGACGCTGGGGCTTTCACAGGTTTTATGATGCAAAGAGGAAGAATAATTATTCTAGGAGATGTTGGAATTAACTTAGGTGACTCAATGTATGATGGTACAATTTTTATTGGTGGNAGTATTGGCTCATATGGAAGTGATGCTGTAGATGCCGAACTAACAAAAAGTGATCAAAACTGGTTAACTAGAAAATTAAAAGTTGCAGAAATTGGTGAAAATTTTGATGTCAGTAAAATGAAAAAAATTGTAGCTGGTAAAAAACTTTGGAATTATGATAATTTAGAACCTACAGAGAAGAAGGGAGCAATTTAATGCCGAAAAAAAAATCTAAGAAAAAAAATGGTAATGGTAGTGTTGGCGGAAAAGCAGATGTTCATGCGCACGAAGAAGGAAAAAGAAACAAAAGTTTATTGGGACATAATGCTATTTTCACTCCTGAAGTTATAGACGATATTCATATTAAGGCTCAGTTAGGAAGATACAGAATGCGTGGAATGGCGTTAATGAAAAAAATTCCCACATTTGATGATTTAGTTTTCTTACCTGGAACACTTACTAGATTTGTAATTGAAGGTTATAGAGAGAAGTGTGAAACAAAAACAATAATTGGTCCAAGATGTGAAAATCCAATTGAACTAGATATTCCTGTTTATATTACTGGAATGAGTTTTGGAGCACTTTCTTATGAGGCAAAAACAGCTTTAGCTAGAGGAGCTACTATGGCTGGAAGTGCTACTTGTTCTGGAGAAGGTGGGATGATACCAGACGAAAGAAGATATTCTGAAAAATGGTATTACCAATGTATTCAATCAAGGTATGGTTTTAATCCTCATCATGCACAACTTGCAGATGGAATTGAAGTTTTTATCGGACAAGGACAAAAAGTTGGAATGGGTGGACACTTAATGGGTCAAAAAGTAACTGACCAAGTTGCTGAAATGAGATCATTACCATCTGGTATTGATCAAAGGTCACCAGCAAGACATCCTGATTGGTTAGGTCCAGATGATTTAGCTTTAAAAGTTCAAGAATTAAGACAATTAACAAAAAATAAAGTTCCAATTCAACTAAAACTTGGAGCATCAAAAGTTTATGACGATGTTCGTATGGCTGCTAAGTGTGACCCCGACTCTATCTATCTAGATGGAATGGAAGGATCAACAGGTGCTGGACCTCACATTGCTGCTGCAAACACTGGAATTCCAGGAATTGCTGCAATAAGAGAAGCAAGAAGAGCAATTGATGATGTGGGTAAAACTGGACAAGTTACATTAATTTACGCAGGTGGTGTTAGAGATGGTGCAGACATGGCAAAAGCTCTAGCATTAGGAGCTGATGCAATTGCAATCGGAACTGGATCAATGATTGCGCTAAATTGTAATAAAGACATTCCTGAAGCTAACTTTGAAAAAGAAATGGGTGTAAAAGCAGGTGAATGTTACCACTGTCATACTGGACGTTGTCCAGTGGGTGTTGCTACTCAGGATCCTAAATTAAGAGCAAGATTAAATCCTGATGATGCAGCTCTTAGAGTTTATAACTATCTTCATTCAATGACGTTAGAAGCTCAACTATTAGCAAGAGCATGTGGTAAAACTAATATTCACTCTTTAGAGCCTGAAGATTTAGCTGCATTAACTACAGAGTCATCTGCTTTAGCAAAAGTTCCTTTAGCAGGAACTAACTATACAGTTGGTGTTGATAACTATCACAAAATATAAGGGTAATTATTATGGTAAAGAAAAAAACAAAAACTAAAGCCAAAGTAAAAAGTAAAGTTAAAAAAGAAAAAAAACTAAAACTTGGTACTTTTAAAGAAACTGCTAGAGAAAAGTTAATTGGTCAACATATCGGTTACAGATATGATGTAAATTTACTTCCAGACTATAAGAGAATTACTCCATTTCTTAAGAAATATGTGGAAGCGATGGGTTGGGATGATCTAAACTGGTTAGAAGACGTTCACATGGGTTATGAAGAAGGAAGACCAGCAGTATTTTGTAGAAATGCAAATGGTTGGGTTACAATTCCAAAATCAATTAAGCTACCTAACAACCAACAAGACAGAGACATGATTGCAAGAGAGCTTTTAATTAAGTTCCAAATGTCTCCAAAACACCCTCTTGTTGATTTAAAAAAAGCATATTTAAAATTTTAGTTTTTTTAAATAAACAATCTAAAGTTGTATAAAAAAA
>JGI26060J43896_10000503_pt1 | contig 14253 bp, 12 predicted proteins | sample MarorgKNORR_S2LV_6_FD_43896 | JGI IMG/M metagenome (IMG submission 43896) | reverse complement strand
CACTCACTTCTGGGTAATAGTCTTCAAAATCACCAAGATCATATTCAAATACTCTAGGATCATTGATTTTTACAATATGATCGGCATCAAGATTCTCAGTTTCATTGATCCCATCAACGGCATATATTATTTTTAGATCTTTAACGATAGAAAAATCACCCATCCAACCCTTAGGAATCATAAAAGACTCTCCAACCCTGTAGGTATGAGCATGCCCATCAATTTTTTTTGTAACAATTTCGCCTTCAAGAATATACATATATTCATTATAAGGATATGGGGTATCGATCACTTCAGAGCCTGTTCTGGATTGATAAATACCAACGATAAAGTTTTGATCCTCAGAGGTAAATATTTCAAGGTCTTTCGATGAAAATTCAGCATAGCCAGTATCTGTGCTTTCAAATTGCATTGCTTCTAGCTCATCAAAAGTAGCTTGGTTCAACTGGATTAGTTCTGATGCATTAGAAAAATGCATTGACGATAAGAAGATAAAAGTAAACGTTAATAATTTATTCATAAAATAATTATAATCTACTTACGCTTTAAACCTAGTCTTAAATCAAAATCTAATTCGCCCACTTCATCGTGTTTTCCTATGACTTGATTAAGACTCTTCAAAATACTCTCAGGCATATCTATAGTTTTCCTAATATTCATATCCACATGAGCCACTATTGTTTCTGATATAGCTGCTAACTGATTATTTTCATTAAGAAGTATTCCGACAAAATGAATTAACTTATGATTGGAATCAATGATCCTAAACCTTGAATAAATTGTTTCGCCTTGGATAAATTCTTTTAAATACCGGATACTATCTTCAAGTGCAAAGGTTGAAAATCCAGCCTTAAAATAATCTTGATCAAATCCTATCTCTTCAAAAAGAGGACGAGAGTACACATCAAAAGACCGAAGATAATAAGCCACATTCATATGGCCATTCATGTCACACATGTCTTCAGTGACAACTTTTTCTGAGCCCTCAAAAGGAAATTTATTTTTAATATTAGTCATATCAATCTTCAGTTGTTTGATTAAAAAAAAGATATATTACAGCAGATAACCCTGCAGTACTAAAAATCATACACATTACCATGATTTGATAGCGAGCTGCAGTCAGTGGATCAACACCAGATAAAATCTGTCCAGTCATCATGCCTGGAAGTGCAACTAACCCAACTGCTAATAATGCATTGACCTGTGGAATCATTGCTGCCCCCATAGCAATATTTCTAGCTTCAATATAATCAACACCTCTTTTTAGCTCCGCATTAAATCGTTCTCCAACTAAGCTAATTGTATTCATGCTATTAGCAAAAACCATACCAGCAAGCGGAATTACATATTGGGGTTCAAACCAGCGTGGAAGATCTAGAATAATTTGAGTCACTAGAAGCAAAACACCAATACCGCTTACACCAAGAGACATCAAAACAATCAAGAATGGTTTTATACCTTTGGCTTGCAACGGTCGAAGAGCAATGAATGCGGACATCGAAATCATAAATATTATGACCAAGATAACAAGTATCGGGCTATCAGTCTCGAATATAAAAGTTAGAATATAACCTACCAAAAGAAGCTGAACAAGCATCCTAATATTGGCATAAATAGCTTGCAAAGCATCAAGGCTCCAGAACTTCATGATAACTATTAAAATAATCACAGGTAAAAAACCTATCAGAAGACTGGTGATTGATATTATGTTAACCGACACGATACTATTATTCAGTAATCGCTATGAATGTTTAATATTCATGGTAATTTCAGCAGTGAATACAGTTTCATTATTGGTATCTTTGATGATTACGGGTACCAGTGTTTCTCCTTCTTGATTCCAGTCAATACCTGAACCATCAGAAACTGCGGTCAAATCAGTTTTGGCTTTTTTAAGATACTTGACAGTCATACCTGATGGAATCCATCGGCTATTATCATTGACCGATACTTCTGTCATAAGACCACCACAAAATTCAGCCATATTACACATCGCAATGGCATGGACAGTATTGATATGATTTGTCACCGCCTTTCTTTTTTTTATTTTTATCTCAACATAATTGGATTCAATATCAATAATTTTTGGTCGAATTGAAAAAAAGTAAGGAGCATTTAGACAAATGCTGAGACCAAACAGTTTTTTTCCAAATGGATATGTACTAGCTTTTTTATATAGTTTTAGTGTTTTTCTCATTTTTGATTATCAATCCTAGCATATACAATCCAATCAATTAATTTAAAGAAACTCCTTTTTAATTTTCCTGAGTAAAACTATTTTTTATAATTTTATTCTGGATTGGTACTTCTTTCACCATGCAGAGTAATGTCAAGTCCATCATATTCTTGGTCTTCGTTAACCCTAAGAACAGTTACAAGTCCTATCATTTTTAATATCAACCAAGAAGCTACTGCTGTCCAACCACCAATTACAACTATTCCCTTCAATTGAATTAACAATTGATTAATAGAACTTCCTTGTGCTTGATCTGATAGACCTGCTGCTGCTGATCCCAAGAAACCACCTTCTGTACCTAGGAAAGACAACATGATAATTCCCAGCATACCACCTACACCATGGACTGGAAAAACATCCAATGAGTCATCAATTTTTAATACACTTTTTATTAATTGAGTTGCGTAGAAACAAATGATTCCAGCTAAGAAACCTATTAAAAGTGCTCCTTCAGGCCCTACTGTTCCTGCTGCTGGAGTAATAGTAGCAAGACCAGCTACCATACCTGTTGCTATACCAACAACTGTTGGTTTGCCTTGTTTAATCCATTCAATTCCCATCCAAGTCAGTGCACCTACAGCTGCACTAATATGGGTAACTAACATGGCCATACCTGCCGATGAATCTGCTGCAACAGCACTACCGGCATTGAAACCAAACCAACCCACCCACAGCATTGATGCTCCTATCACAACCATAGTTCTATTGTGTGGTGGCATGGGTGTATTTGGAAAACCCTTACGAGGCCCTAAAACAATTGCTGCAACTAAAGCACCAACACCACATGTCAAATGAACAACTAACCCGCCTGCGAAATCAGTAACTCCTGCCTGTCCTAGAAAGCCACCGCCCCAAACCATATGGCAAGCTGGAAGATATACAATCGTGAACCACAGTAAAGAAAATAAACACATCGCACCAAACTTCATTCGTTCAGCAAAAGCACCTACGACTAATGCTGGTGTAATAATTGCAAAAGTCATTTGAAACATTATAAAAACAGATTCAGGAATGCTTCCAGACATGGAATCTCGACCAATTCCAGAAAGAAAGAGAGCACTAAAATCTCCAATATAAGCACCGTCCCCTTTGAAAGCTAAACTATAGCCATAGACCACCCATGCAACTGAAACAATACAGGCAATAGCAAAACATTGAATTAAAACAGATACCACATTTTTACTTCTAACAAGACCAGCATAGAATAGTGCGAGTCCCGGCAATGTCATAAATAACACTAAGGCAGTGGAAGTTAAGATCCATGATGTATCACCTGAATTCAACTCATCAGTGTATCCAACTGATGGTATCAAAATGGCTACTATACAAGCTAATAAACCAAAACTAATGACGAATTTTTTTAAATGTAATGTTGTTAATTTGTTCATAATCTTATTCCTGAATATTTTTTTATTAATTGATATCTGTTTTGCACTTAGATTGCATTATTGCCTCTTTCACCTGTCCTGATTCTAATGACCTCTTCCAAATTAGTGATGAATATTTTTCCATCACCCATATTGCCAGTGGAGGCATTTTCGATTATAGATTCTGTAACCTGTTCCACCATGTCATCAGTGACAATGATTTCGATTTTTATTTTTGGTAAAAAATTAACTTGATATTCAGCACCTCTATAAAGTTCTGTATGTCCTTTTTGTCTTCCTATTCCTCTTACTTCAGATACGGTGATGCCTTGAACGCCCAGGTTTGTTAGTTTTTCATGCACGTCATCAAGTTTAAAAGGTTTAATAATTGCTGTAATCAGTTTCATAATCCACTCCTCATATTTATAGGGCTCTTTGAAACTATCTTATTACGGACGGAGCAATAATAAAATAAATCATCAAAGCCAGAGATGTTACCTATGTCAAAACTCAGGATGTTATTGATTTTCTTATTCAAAGGAAAAAGACTTGGCTAAACTTAAGATTAAAAAATTATCACCTGTTGGTCCTACCAAAGTACTGTCTGATGAAATATATTTGATGGTTGCATCGACTACATCCAGTGAGAAGCTATATCCCAATTCAATATAACTGCCAGCTGCATCTTTTGAAAAATCTCCATAGGTCAGATAAATTCCATTATCAAAGGCGTAGGAAGTAGAAATAAAAGTATAGTCAAGAGTGGGGCCATCAAAATTTTCATAATCACCAAAAGCACCATCCAAACAAAAAGATTTATAACAAAATCCTAAATTAACCTCTTCATAAGTATCATCAAAATCATCTGTATAATAATAGCCAGTAAATCCAATAGCATATGAAATGTCTCCTGACTCATCTGAACCGGAGTAACCAAAAAAGCCATCTATTTCCAGTCCATCAGTAACTTGTGCAGCCCATGTTCCTGCATAAAAGCCATTCGAGGAATAGTCTAGTCCAGCTGATGCTGAAGACTTCTCTTGAGCAATACCTCTAAAGATGTATTCACTCTCATAACCAACGTTAGCTGTTGTTTCAGCACTAAGTTCATAAGTGGGTAAGAGAAGTATAAAAAGTATTATAAATGTAGTATTTACACTATTTTTCATTAGTTTAGTCTCCTAAAAAAGTTATAAATGATTGACTCATTGATTTCAAAAATTAAGAAGAGCACAAGGAATGTGCTTTATTTTTTTTAAAAATGGTAACTTATTTAGAGAACTGTTTAGCTACTTGCTGCAAATTTCTCTAGTAACAAAATGAAATATACTATGTGTTTTTTAAGTGTCAAGAAAAAATAATTTTTAGCGTATTATTGCTTCTTAAAGTATTATTTCTTCATTAATGGATATCAATTAAATAAATAATTCCCCGCAAAAAAAACACATTATTACTAATAATTATTGAATATAAAATGAGCAAACAATCTAAATTATTATTGATATCGATGTTCTTGGGAACTCTAATTGCGATTACTTCCATTATTGAAAATAANAATGATTACAAAGCCCTACCTGATAATGTTATCGCCATGGTTAATGATGTCATTATAGAAAGAGAAAAATTAGANATTGCTTTAAATCTAATTGGAAGTGATAAGCGAGATGGNTATACAGATAAAGATCAAAAACTAGCATTAGAACGGATCATTGAAGAAGAGTTACTGGTTCAATACGCCTATAAGAGTGGTTTTTTAAGTACGGACGACAACATAAGGAAAACTGTCGTTAGATCTGTTGTAGACACCATTGTTGAACAAACAATTTCTATAATGCCTGAAAATGATGTGTTGCTAGATTTTTACAAATCGCATCAAGAAATATTTACCATTAGTGAGCAAGTTAGAATAGTTATTCTAAATGTTAATGGTTTGGATGAGGCAACTAAAATAAAAAAAATCTGGGAAGAGACCAATAATGAAACAGTAATTTTAAATACTATTGATAACATTAGGAAATCAAAAATCCCAAATGGTTATATTCCAATATTTACCCTACCCCGCTTAATTGGGCCAAAACTTGCAATGACTATTGGTGTCCTGGAACTAAATGAAATAAGTTTCCCTGTAGAAACTTCATCTGGTTATAGCTTGGCAATCCTAATAGATCGAAAAGCTAAACAAACTCCTTCTTATAATGATGTAAAGGAAGCAGTGCTCCAAGAATATANAAGACGCTCCAGAGATGAACTGTTANTGACATTATTAGATGAATTAAAACAAAAAGCTGACATCAAAAAAAATGTAAATATAGATTAATGCTTGCTCCCACTAGTAATTATGTTTATGGATTTATATTTATAGCATTCATTAATTTATTTTCACAAGAGGCATTTGCTCACACTAGGAGTGTTTCATATTCAAGCTGGTTAATGACAAATGATGAAATTGTTATGACTTTTTCTGCTCCTGCTAGAGAAGTAACCAAGTTAAAAGAATACAAGGCACTGTATCCTGATTTATCAGCCAGTCTTAATAAACACCTATTGGACTCTATCATTCTTAATCCAGAAGGATCATTGNTAAAGAGCAAGTCATTGNTTNCCGAACAAGGCACTATTGCTATTGAGCACACATATAAAATCAAAGCAAATAGCTTATTGACCATTGAGATGAATGCATTTTATGAAGTGTCATCAAACCATACACATTATGCAACTCACAAAACTACAAATGGTAAAAACAGAAGCATTATTCTTAATCAAAATAATCGCTCTTTTGAAGTGATTTCAACCAGTCAAATTTTAAAAGATGAAAGCTTTCAAGCTGTTCTATTTGGTTATATTAATTTAGGATTCACTCATATATTGAGCGGCTTTGATCATTTAGTCTTTTTATTGGTTTTATTGTTGTTATGCAGAAGCCTTAAAGAACTTATTTTTACAGCAACTGGCTTTACCATTGGCCATAGCATAACTCTATTTTTAGCAGCATCTAATTTACTGATACCCAATACAAAGATTATAGAATCATTGATAGGACTCACAATTGTTATTGCTGCTATTGAAGCAATCCGTCTGCCAATCATAGAACTCAAAAAATTAAGGATGCTCTCTGTCTGCCTCTTTGTTAGCATCTTTTTGATATCTTTCTTCACATCTTATATTAATAATTCACTATTAATAATCGGTATGGGCTTATTAACTATCAGCTATCTTAGATTAATTGAAGATGAAAATGCATCATCCAAATACCGACCACTATTAGCTACTATTTTTGGAATTATTCATGGATTTGGATTTGCAAATATATTGAATGAAATTGGTATTATAAAAGCAAATTTCTTGCTTGCATTGCTTGGTTTCAACCTCGGCGTGGAATTAGGACAAATCCTTGTTCTCAGTGTCCTTTGGTATATTTATGTTCATGTAAAAAAGAATATGAAAAATATACATTTTGCTGAAATTAGAAGCCTATTGTCTTCTATCTTATTAGCAATTGGTCTATATTGGTTCATTACCAGATCTTTTATATAAAAAGATCTTGTACAGAAAAGGACCCAGAAAATGAAAAAAATTCTTAAAACACTTATTCTTGTTTCATTAACTTTAGGAATAATCTTAAGCCTATATATTTATAGCATCTCACCACAATCATCAAAAAAATTAACTACTGAATATTTTGATACCAATCCATTTACTATTGAACGTCCAACGAACAAAACAAGACCCATAGATAATTTAGACCAAAAAGACAATACAAAGCAGATTCTATGGGGTGATACCCATGTCCATACCACATATTCCATGGATGCCTTTTATATGTCACTGCCTATGATGCATGGCTCTAGAGGGGCTTTTCCTGCTGCTTTTGCATGCGATTATGCACGTTTTATTTCACAACTAGATTTTTATGTATTAACAGATCATGCTGAATCATATATACCAAGAACCTGGAAAGATCAGGTGGATAGTATCCGACAATGCAATGCTATTTCTGGCAATGAGGACAACCCTGATTTAGTGGCATTTATAGGTTGGGAATGGACCCAAGCTGGAGCAACACCTGAAACTCACTATGGGCATCATAATGTCATCTTCAAAGATTACAAAGAAGGCCAGATTCCAGATCGTCCCATTGCTGCAGGTGGAGCATTATCCAATATCCTGAGGACCCAATTGGCTGATGTAAACAGAAATCTATTCTTATTAGACCCTCTAAATAAAGACTATTACTTGTCTTTTGCAGACTATCTTGATGCTATTTTATCCACCCCAAATTGCGAAGAAGGAATTCCTTCGAATTACCTACCAAAAGACTGCTATGAAAGTGCAAGCACGCCTGGAGAACTCTATGCAAAGCTGGATGACTGGGGTTTTGATGTAGAAGTTATACCGCATGGGACAACATGGGGATTCTACACCCCTCAAGCAGCAAGTTGGGAAGAATACACCCAATCACCTGATAATATTAGACCTGATTACAACAGTCTCGTTGAAATATATTCCGGTCATGGAAATTCAGAAGTGTTGTTTGATTTTCTAGAGGTCAAAATTGATGAAGAAGGAAACATGAGTTGCCCTGAACCAACATTAGATTATCTCCCCACGTGTCATCAAGCAGGAGTAATTATAAAAAGCCTATGTCTGGATGAAGGAAAGTCAGAATTGACCTGTAATAATCTCGCTGCAAAAGCTAGTGAGGATTTCAATAAATTCCCAGGTGGTTCAGGAATAAGATTACTTTTTGGGGCTGATAATCAATCATGGCTGGATGCTGGTCAAGCAAGAAATAGNTANTTACCCTCTTTTAATTATAGACCTAAAAAATCTGTTCAATTTGGCCTAGCACTAAGAAATGATGATTACAGTGAAGATAAAGAAAGATTTCGTTGGGGTTTTATTGGCTCCAGTGATACTCATAAATCACGAGCTGGCCATGGATTTAAACAATTGCTGAGAAATGGTGGAACAGAAGCCACTGGTGTTACCACTGAGAAATGGAGAACCCTCTTAAATACGGTAGTTGCAGAGAAACGAGATAGCAGATTGAGAACTTTGGAAGAACTTAGTGAAATACGAGGAGCTTCGGCAATTGATACTGAAAGACAGATGAGTTTTTTTACTCTAGGTGGTTTAATGGCAGTGCATTCAGAAGGTCGTGATCGTGAATCCATTTGGAATGCTATGAAACGTAAAGAAGTTTTTGCTACTACAGGTCATAGAATCTTAGTCTGGTTTGACTTGATTAAAGATGATATTAATTTACCAATGGGATCTGTAACTGAACAAATAACCAATCCCACTTTTAATGTCAAAGCTATGGGCTCTTTTAAACAACTGCCGGGTTGTCCTGATTATGTCCATGAAGCTTTATCAGATAGACGGTTGGAAAAGCTTGCTGATAATGAATGTTATAACCCATCAGATGAAAGACATAGCTTAGTGAGGATTGAGATAATACGAATAATGCCACAAATCAATTCTGGTGAAGATCCGAGGAATCTAGTTGATGATGTCTGGAAAAGCTTTGAATGCGACCCTAACAACATTGAATGCAATATAGAATTTACCGACGATGATTTTGAAAAGAATTCAAGAGATGCTGTCTATTATGCGAGGGTGATTGAAGAAGATACCTTATTAGTCAATGGTGGGAACTTGAGAACAAAATTTGATGAAAATGGAAACCCAATTTCTGTTGATCCTTGTTATGGTGACTTTCGTACTGATTATACTGATGAGTGTTTAGCACCTGGAGGTCATAGAGCTTGGTCTTCTCCTATTTTCGTTGACTATGAATAAGAACTTCTTAATATAAAAAAAATAAAAAAAGAGCATTAAATATGAATTCAATAGAAGACATAAATCTTTCTAAACGAGACTTTCTCAAATACACAACCAGTTTACTTTCAGCCACAGTTCTGCCTTTCTCCTACCAATCAGCTCTAGCAAAAGAGAATTGGGATGCCATAGTAATCGGTGGAGGAACAGCCGGTTTGCCTGCGGCTATTTTTGCAGCACAAAGAGGACTGAAAGTACTTATCATAGAGAAAGCTTCAATTTTAGGGGGAACTTTGTTCTTATCGACTGGACAAATTTCAGGTGCTGGTACTGTATTTCAAGAACGAAAAGGTATCAAAGACACTCCTGATCAACATTTTGATGACATCATGAGAATCAATAATGGTACTTCTGATCCCATACTTACGAGAACTCTTGTCGATCATGCTGGTCCCACTATTAATTGGTTAGAGAAGAATGGCTATACCATTTTTGAAAATCATCCTGTCAAAAAGATTGCTCATGATCCTTTCAGGACAGCAAGATATCAGCAAGGTCCTATGGGTGGAATTTCCATTCTGAATGTTTTAAAACCTATTGTTGATAGTGAAATTAACAAAGGCTCCATTACCGTCCTTTTAGAAACAAGTGCCAATGATCTTATCCAATCCAATAATGGTGAAATAACGGGTGTAATTGTTGAAAATAATAAAGGTGATATTCTGGAATACAAAGGTCATAACATTATTTTAGCTTCGGGTGGATGTGCTTCAAACCCCCTCCTATATGAAGAACTTCATGATGTTCCACTATATTGCCAAATGGCCTACCCTCAGAGTCAAGGTGCAGGGTTAATACTAGGACAGTCTGTAGGAGGCTATCTTAGAGGTGGAGAAAAATACTCGCCACTATACGGTATGGTTCTAGCAGATAATAAAGCACCCTCAACACCATTTGCTGTCGCAAAAAATGTTATTGAAAGAATGCCTTGGGAAATTCTAGTCAATTCAAAAGGAAATCGTTTCGTCCAAGAAGATCATGAGAGCATTGATCACATAGAACATGTAATAGGCGATCAACCAAGTCATAGACATTGGGCTATTCTAGACCAAGCAATGCTGAGCCAAATGCCAGATATGTTCTATGATTGGAAAAATCAAAGGATTATTGATGAGTCTGGAAAGCAGAATATGTTTCAAAAAGCAGACAATATAAGGGAATTAGCCTTAAAGACTGGTTTACATCCACTGAATCTAGAATCAACAATTGAAAGGTATAATAATAACCTGACAAACAATAAAAGAGATGAATTTGATCGAGAGCATCGCCCACTACCAATAAACAGTGGTCCATACTACTCAATCAGAATGAGTGGATGGAGTTTATGTTCGTTTGCTGGGTTAGGTATCAATGAAAATTTTGAAGTTATAAAATCGTCAGGAGAACCCATTAAAAATCTCTATGCAATTGGAGAAGTTATTGGTTTCGGTGCTACTTCTGGGAATGCTTATGTTAATGGTATGGGTGTTACACCAGCACTCACCTATGGAAGATTATTAGGTCAGAATATCAGCTCCACTTAATCACTAGTTTTTAGAGAGTATGTCCTCTTACTCAGCTGCAGTGCTGAATAGAATACAAGTGAAAAGAAAAGTGTACTAAGTAGTAATCTGAAGTCAAATGGTATAGCTAAGGCATAAGTTTGTGCCAATGTTTTAGTCCCAAGGCCATTTAAATAAACCCCAAAGTTCACAATTAAATGCCATAAAATAACACTAGAGATGGAACTTTTTACTAATGATCCTAATGAACCATCATTTATTTTTCTAGCCAATAGTCCTATCAGAATCATTGAACCATAAACAAAAAGCATTGTCTGACCATAAAAACCTAGTAATAAATCAGAGAGCAATAATATTGAAACAGGAAGAAATAATTGCATCATTTTATTGTTTGACATCAAAGGCATGAAAATTGCCATTGCTATAATTGGTGTATAGCTGGGGGGCATAATAAATCTCGATAAAAAAATACAAAAAATGAGTAAAAAACTAGATTTTATTAATTCATTTATATTCATTTTTGGCCTCAATAATATTTTAGAAAATTATAACAAATTTTAAGATAACATCCCTTTTTATTTCTCAGCAAAGATGAAATCAAACTCCTCAACTATAATAGGCATATCATCTGTGCATGATTTATTATACTTCTTTAAAAGACCATTCCAATAATCTCTATGCAAAGGTATCCAAACATCTGGATCTTGAACTGGTGGGCCATCTAATTGGGTCTCTTTATAGGTGATTTCTCCAAAGGTTGTATTATAGAGGTTTGATATTTGAATCATTACTTCTGGACTTCCATCGTAACCAAGAAGAATGATTGGCATACCAATATCTGAAATTGGATGTTCCTCAATTTCCATGATCCAAGGCAAACTAAATGTTGCTATTTTTTCCTTTTTTTTAATAAAGTTTAGAATCAAACCTGTTGTTTCTTCATCTATCCCGATGCATCTAATTTGGTGATTTATGGCTAATTTAGAATCATAGCTCACTGCCTTATTAAAAAAGATATCAATTGAATCATGATCTAAGTTTTTTTCAGGCCCATCACGATCTATCACCACTGATCTTCTCATAAGCCACTCTCCTTTCTAATTAGTTATCGATTTCATTAAAATAATTTCTTTCAATATAATACTAATGTTTTCAATACTATGAAATTTTTTAATACGACTTTTAATTGCATGGTAGACTTCGATTAGCTATTAATTTTAAAAAAATTGATTTAGATGCTCCTAAAAAATTATAAATACAAGAAAATAATTAAGATTACACTTTGTTCTCTTATTGTCTCATTGTTATCCATACACAGTTCTAATTCATTTGCTGATTTTGAAGCCAATCAAGGCCTTGAACAATTAACAATACTGCAAGATCAATTAAATAATAAAAACATCAATGAAAGAAATATTAAAACCATCAGAGAAGAATCAACTCAGTTAAGAGCATCAGCTCTAAGTTGCATAGATGAAGTTGAAGATCAAGTTCAAAGCTTAAAACTTGAGGTAGAACAGTTTGGGCAAATAGATCCAGAGGTGGACATTCGTACTTATGATCGACTGACTAAAGCCAGAAATAACTTAAAAGAGGAAAATAATGTCTTAGGNGCTTGCTCTTTGGTTGTACTTCGATCAACAAGATTGATTGATCTTTCCAATAAGTTATTAAATGAATTAACAACTCAGCTACTCAGTGAAAAAGGGAAAAATATTCTTGATGCTATTACNTCTATCCCAAAACAAATATCCTTTCTACCGACTCTATTCTTTGACCAAACATTAAAAAAAATTAATCAAGAGACCATTATTATATTGATCTTAATGCTCCTGTTTGGTTTTAGTTTTGGATTCTTCTTGGGNGATCAAATAAAAAAAATACAATACAATAACTTTTTTAAGAGCATTAATAGGNAATTAATACTGGATTTAAGGACNCTTTTTAAGCCTTTTGGAAGAGTCCAAGCACCCTTTCTCATAGGCACTCTAGGGCTTACTGCTGCATTGAGTTTAAACCTATCCTCTGGACCGAATGAATCTTGGCTAATAAGNTTNACACTAAGCCCAATAATCATTTCCTTGTTTTATCTTNTTATTAATTGGGTTACTGGATCTTTATCTCCTGCAGCAATTAATGTAGAACTTAATAAGGATGATACAAAATCATTAAAAAATAAATTAAAGTTTTTAACACTTGTATTGGTTTCTAGTTATATTGTATTTGGTCCTCAATGGCTTGCCAGTGATACAGCTGCAAACCTATCATTAATCAGAATTAGTATTGTAAGCCTAATTGTATTATCCATAACTTCAGTGCTTACTTCCTTTTCAAAAGTATTTTCTCTTAATGGTGAATATGGAATATTAAAGTTTTTAGGCTATTCAGCTCTTGGTATTAGTTTTTTAGCAGAATTATCTGGTTTTCATAACCTTTCAAGCTTCATTCTTAGCGGCTTTATAATCACACTTTTTTCTTCCTATGTTTTTTGGTCCCTTCTCTCTTTAAATGAAAAAAGTGTCGAATGGATTAATACCAGTACCAATATCATTGGAATAAGAATGAGAGGATTTCTTAATATATCAAGGGATCAAGGTAAGTCTAAGTTAGGGGTATATCAACTATTCTTCGATGCATTGTTCTGGGTTGGTTTCTTAATGATACTTTTTCAAATATGGGATCCTACTGGAACTGTTTTAGGAACAATCTCATCTTATGCAACAGATGGTATCCCGATGGGAGATATACGGATTATTCCAACAAATATTATTGCTGGAATAATAGCTTTTGTAGTCTTAACTGCAATAACAGGGTGGATAAAAGTTTGGATTGAAAAAAGATGGCTACGACAAATTACAGCTGATCGAGGTGCAAGAGATGCCTTGGTTACCATTGTGGGTTATGCAGGATTTACACTCTCCTTGCTTGTTGGTTTATCCATAGGCGGTATAAACATTACTGGTTTAGCTGTTGTTGCTGGTGCACTTTCAGTAGGTATTGGTTTTGGATTACAATCCATTGCAAATAATTTTGTCTCAGGAATTATTCTTCTATTTGAACGACCCATTAAATCTGGTGACTTCATTAGTGTCGGTGATGTTGAAGGCTATGTAAGAAAAATAAGTATTAGGGCAACAGAGATAGAAACATTAGATAATCAGGATATGTTGATTCCTAATGCTGAATTGGTTTCAGGAAGAGTGACTAATTGGGTTCTTCATAATCCATATGGAAGATTGAAACTTAAGATTGGGGTTGCTTATGGCAGCGATGTAAAAAAAGTAATTAGCATCCTCGAAGATATTGC
>JGI26060J43896_10000499_pt1 | contig 14298 bp, 11 predicted proteins | sample MarorgKNORR_S2LV_6_FD_43896 | JGI IMG/M metagenome (IMG submission 43896) | reverse complement strand
CTGATACTTCAATAAATTGTGTATCGCCGCCCCAATCATCGGGAATGACTTCCATAGCGGACAGCTCATTCTTAACCCGATCAGGGTCAACACCTTCTTTGTCAATTTTATTGATGGCAACGACAAGTGGAACTCCAGCAGCCTTGGCGTGCTGAACAGCTTCCTCGGTTTGAGGCTTTACTCCGTCATCAGCAGCTACAACTAGCACGATAACATCAGTAGATTTTGCACCACGGGCACGCATAGCTGTGAATGCTGCGTGACCAGGGGTGTCGAGAAAACTAACCATGCCATGATCGGTATTCACATGATAAGCACCGATATGTTGCGTGATACCGCCAGCTTCATGTGATGCAACCGTAGCTTTACGAATATAATCTAGTAGCGAAGTCTTACCATGATCTACGTGCCCCATTACTGTGACAATTGGGGCCCTAACTACTTCCACATTACCAATTTCAGCTTCAATTGAATCAGCCAATTGTTCTTCGATGGCATCTTCGGATACAAAACTAGCTTTATGGCCCATTTCTTCGACCAGTAAAGTTGATGTATCTTGATCAAGAACTTGGTTAATTGTCGCCATTACACCCATATTGATAAGAATCTTTATCAGCTCGCCTGATTTAACAGACATTTGTTGCGCAAGATCTCCGAGAGTGTTGGCTTCGCCAATTTGAATTTCTTTGGTAATAAATTCTGTAGGTTTTTCGAATGCATGTTTTTGCGCGGTTAGCCTCTTGCCTTTCCGACCGCCGCGACGTGCACGACCACCAATCTCATCGAAATCATCGCCTTCGAGAACAAAGTCGTCATTAACATGGATATTTTTGGCCTGGCGTTTTGGAGCTTGCGCCTTCGATTTGTTGCGCAGGTGGGTTTTCTTTTTCTCAGCTGGATCTTCACCATCACTCTTTCCAGCACCTTTACGTTTTGCTCCCGACTTTGCAGCACGAGCCGCTTCTGCCTCTTCTAGAGGAACTTCTGGGACAACGGCCTCAACCTCAGCCGGTGCTTTTACGTCTGCAGGCTTCTCAACTTCTTCGCCGACTTTAAGCTCAACATCTGCTGTTACCTGCGCGTCTTCAGTTGTTTCTTGAGCTGCTTCTAAATTTGGATCTAGCGTTTCTTCTGTAAGCGCTTCACCATCTTGTACCACTTCGTCATCAGCGATAGTGCTCCGCTTTACGTAAGTTCGTTTTTTCCGTACTTCAACGTTTACTGTTTTGCCACGTCCGTGAGTAGACGCAGATTTAAGTGTGGCTATAGTTTTTCTTTTGAGGGTAATTTTCTTCGGGGCACCATCGGTCGCTTCCCTATCACCATGACTACGACGCAGAAACAAAAGCAAGGAATTCTTGTCTTCGTTCGAAATCTGCTCGTCAACCTTAGTGTGAGGCAAGCCTGCTTCTTTAACCTGAGACAACAGCTTATCTACCGATACACCAACCACACCGGCGAGTTCACTTATTGTTACATCTGCCATTCATTTACTCCCATACAACGCCGCTACTTTTGTTTAATAGACCTTGGTATTCAAACCGTTTTATTCAAACCAAGGCGCACGCGCTGTCATAATCAGCTTCCCAGCTCTTTCTTCATCCATGTTTTCTATATCTATTAATTCGTCGATCGACTGCTCTGCAAGTGCTTCCATATTCAGAATGTCACGTTTGGATAACTCCAAGGCTAAAGTGTCATCCATCCCTTCCATATTTAGCAGATCGTCAGCAATATTTGCTTTTGAGAGATCTTCTTCTGATGCAATTGCTTGCGTTAGCAAGGCATCTTTTGCTCTGCTTCTGAGCTCATTGGCAATTTCTTCATCAAAGCCATCCATCGCCAATATCTCATCGAGAGGGACATAAGCAATCTCTTCCAATGAGGTAAAGCCTTCCTGAACTAATACTTCAGAGACGTCTTCCTCAACATCCAGCTTCTCCATAAACATTGCAATGAAGTTGCTCGCTTCCTGCNGTTGTTTAGCAGCCGCGTCTTCTTCACTCATTACATTGATAGTCCAACCAGTTAGCTCACTAGAAAGACGAACATTTTGACCGTTGCGACCAATCGCTTGGGCTAAATTTTCTTCTTCAACGGCAATGTCCATAGTGTGGCTGTCTTCATCCACAATAATTGAGGCAACTTCTGCCGGAGACATTGAATTAATTACCAATTGCGCCGGGTTGTCATCCCAAAGAATAATATCAATGCGTTCATTAGAAAGTTCGTTTGATACCACTTGCACTCGCGATCCACGCATACCAACACAAGCACCTACTGGATCTATACGACCATCGTTTGTTCTAACTACAATCTTCGCGCGTGAGCCCGGGTCACGCGCAGCTGCTTTTATCTCAATTATTTCTTCTGAAATTTCTGGAACTTCGATCTTAAATAGTTCAATCAACATATCCGGTGATGTTCTGCTGAGGAATAATTGTGGCCCTCGTTGTTCAGAACGGACATCAGTTAGCAATGCTCGTAGTCGATCGCTTGTTCGAAATGTTTCACGAGGAATCATCTGATCACGTGGAAGTAACGCTTCGGCGTTACCACCAAGATCAACAATAATATTATCTCTGGTTACCTTCTTAACCGTGCCAGAAACAAGTTCACCAATTCGATCTTGGTATTCTCCGATGACGATTTCTCTTTCGGCCTCTCGTACTTTCTGAACGATCACTTGCTTCGCGGTTTGTGCTGCTATGCGACCAAATTCTACGTTATCGATTATCTCTTCCCATTTATCACCAATGGCAAGTCCCTTATCTTTTTCACCGGCTTGAACCAGGGTGATTTGGGAACCTTCCTCTAGGTACTCNTCTTCTTCGACAACCGTCCAAACGCGAAATGTTTCATAATCTCCGGTTTCACGATCAACTGCCACACGACAGTCAATCTCATCTCGGTCATTAAGTTTCTTTGTTGCAGTCGCAAGTGCTGATTCTATTGCTTCAAAAATCACACCACGCGAAANGCCTTTCTCAGCCGAGACGGCCTCTGCAACCATTAATATTTCTTTACTCATCATAATCTTGTCACCTTACTCAAAACTTGTGCCGAAATAGAATCAGGCACATAGAGTAATAATCACTCAGAAGACTATGCTTGCTTTCTCGATGTCTGAATGAAACAGTTCATACTCAACACCATCAACTTGCAAGCAAATATTGTCTCCTTCAACCTTCACAATATTACCCTTAAACTTACGCCTTCCATCGAGCGGATTACGTAAGCGCACATTTACGTCGCTTCCCGCGAATTGTTCAAATTGAACCGCCGTAAACAAAGGCCGGTCCAAGCCAGGTGAAGATACTTCCAATGTATATTCACTAGATATTGGGTCTTCTACATCTAATTGAGCGCTGGCTTGTCGACTTACTTTTTCACAATCTTCAATCGTGATGCCTGCGGCACTCTCGATATAAATTCGCAGCAAGGAATACCTACCTTGCTGGTTAAGCTCGACTCCCCACAATTCCAGCCCGAGGGCTGCAATCGTTGGCTCAATCATCTCTGCTACTAAGGCGACGCTACTTTTCACCATGCTCTTCTTGCAGATCAATAAGCTCTTTAGATCAAATCGTCTACATATAAAAAATGGGCCTTCGGCCCATTTCAAAATCTTTGCTACTTAGCCAAATTACAACTAAACAGAAAGCTTATGTTTGGTAGCGGGGGCAGGATTTGAACCTACGACCTTCGGGTTATGAGCCCGACGAGCTGCCAGACTGCTCCACCCCGCAACAAATCTCTAAACTGGCCGACTTTCTTTAGTCTAATTAATTTTCTATAAACCCTTGTTTTATAACGAAAAAATTGTGATCGAGCTAAAGTTGATCACAATTTCACAAGGGGTGCGAATTATAAGGAGGAGTTGGGGCCAAGGTCAAGAGATTACGGGGCTTTCGAGCGAATTACGTAACTCACAGATTTAGCTGGTTTGAGCTCGAATTCGCTCTTCGAGAGAATCCTGGTGCCGAAGGCCGAGCTTGAAAAGCAGTTATGTAAATAGGTTATGTAGTTTTTATCTTTTATCTAACATAAACCAATCGCAGATTGGTGGAGTTGCTTTAGCTATTGTGGTTATTTAAAAAACCTACAAACGTTACGCAGAATAAAGCACTCCGGTTCAAATACCATCCAATAGAATAATCAGCATAATACCTTCTCTACTGCGTAGTCCTTTTTGCCCCTCAAATTTTTGCCACTCAAGTTGTATCCTTCGTAAAGGGGACGGAATCCATGCGATACCTGCTTTTGCACTCAAAGTGAGACTATCTTGCGTAAATTTATCCATATTATTCTCAAATTCATAATCGACCATTGCTTCAAAGTAAACGGTCGTGTTCGCTACCTGCGCAATAGGCCACATTTGCAAATAACCAGTNCGAGCAATCCCCAATCTTTCGNAATTTCCGAAAGGCTCTGTCGAGGGAAGGCCCATACTATCGATACTGTCTTCAAAATTATTGGACAAGTAATGTATTCCTGACCTCCAGCTACCCCGACCATTAAGAGAGGAGAGCGAGCGGATAAAATCAATATTTGCGTAAATACGCTCATTTTGAACCGAATTCGATATGATTTGGCGATCAGTGTTCATTGATCGCATTTTTTTATTACCTTTCCAATCTAGAAATTCAGCTTTTCCTGAAACAGACCAATGATTGTTCAATACTTTACCGGACTCAAGTCTTATACCAATGCCATCTCCAATTCTGGAACTATCTGAAAATCTTGGGCGACCAATATTTTCCTCAGCGATAAGGCTTGCACCGAAATATGTAGGTTTTGATTTACCGCTTATTCGTCGAGCCAAAATTCCAAAGTCCAACCGTTTGGCGCTTGCATCAAATGTGTCAGATATTTCAAAGTCAACGTGTCTAGCTGTTGTTTTTAAGAAAAAATCATAGTCCTTATTATGGCCGATGGATGCGACAGAATTAAATTGCGCTATCGAACTTTCGGATTTGACCGGAACTGATTTTGAAGCCGCCGTTAATAGAGATAAGTTTGACGACATGCGATAGCTCATATTACGAGTAAGCAATTCCCCCATAGGAGAATCTAGCGCTATGCTCCTGCGTAGGCCTGACATTCCAAGGAGCTGACGCCACTGCTGCTGTGACAATAATTCGTTTCCATGTACCTCTCCCAAATTATCCGGCGATAAGATAAATACAGTGCATAAAAACAATAACTTATACATCTTAAACATAATTGTAAGACCCAGTTAAAGTGATTCAGCAAGAATTTTAACGTGCGGCAAATTGCCGCAGGCGAGGGTAGCAAAAAATTAGCTCAAATGCGACATTCTGTCGCACCTAGAGATGATGGACCGAGCAGAATACGAGGAAGTACTATTTATTGCTTACGGTAACGGAAAGGGCATTAAAACAGAGGCGCTTGTTTACGGGGTATACGAGGGTATNCGTAACCTTGAGCTGTCAGAGGGTTACGTAAATNTGGTGCCGAAGGCCGGACTTGAACCGGCACGACCNTAGGTCACTACCCCCTCAAGATAGCGTGTCTACCAATTCCACCACTTCGGCAATTCTTCAGAATCACGTAATTATTGATCCGGTAACGAAGGCACATCATTTTGATCGCTAGTCGCTGGAACTGCATCTAACAGAGGAATGTCCGATTGAGAGTTTAGTGTCTCTTGCAAGATTTCTTCACTTACCACCGGCGAATTAGTTATTCCACTGATTCCAGATTGGTTTTTTGCNATTATTGCTAGAAAGAGACTNGTAACGAAAAATATGACCGCGGCTACTGTAGTAGCTTGAACAAGAAAATTTCCACTACCTGAAGCACCAAACACAGTTTGCGAAGCACCTGCGCCAAATGAGGCGCCAGCATCAGCTCCCTTACCATGTTGCAAGAGAACCAGGCCAACGATAGCGATGGCGACGATTATGTGAACTACTGTTACTAGGGTTTCCATGATTTCTAATCCGCACTATTACAAATGGATATGAATTCTTCAGCTTGTAACGAAGCGCCTCCCACCAGACCACCATCAATATCGGCTTGCTGGAACAATTCTCTGGCGTTCGTCGCTTTTACACTGCCGCCATAAATAATTCTTACAGTCGCAGCGACATCTTCTTTCTGTTTTCGCAGATGATTGCGAATAGTCTTGTGGACATCTTGGGCTTGCTCTGGGCTTGCTGTCTTTCCTGTACCTATCGCCCAAATCGGTTCATAAGCAATCACCGAATTGGCAACAGCATCAATCCCAACCCTATTAATAATCTCATCCAACTGACCAAGTACCACCTGATCCGTAAGCTCTTGCTCTCTTTCTTCGAGAGTCTCACCCACACATAAGATGGGTGTTAAGTCACTAGCCTGAACTTGTGCAAATTTTTCCGCAACCTCATTATCAGATTCATGGAATAACTGCCGCCTTTCGGAATGACCTACAATGACATAAACCAGTTCACACTCCGCCAACATCTCCGCAGCTACTTCACCGGTATAAGCGCCTTCGCCAGCTCGGGCAACATTTTGTGCTCCAAGNTTAACTCTCGAAGCCGCTAAAATTTGTGCCGCATGACCTAAGTATACATAGGCCGGACATACTCCAATTTCAACTGCGCTGGTCAAATTTTCACTGCCAGCGATAACATCAGCAAGCAGATCTTCGAGCTGCGCCTTGGACCCGTGTAACTTCCAATTACCGACAACCAATTTCTGACGCATGATTTTCTCGAGGGAGTGGCTACCAGCCCTATAAAACGGGCGCCAAGTCTAACCAAGTTAGATGGGTGTTGCAATAAAACGTGGATGCCTTAACTTGGACTGCCAACCTCAGTGGCCACTATGTCAGAGAGTTCCTGTGCTAACTTAGACACAATATCCATGTCCTCGCCCTCGACCATTACCCGCACTAATGGCTCTGTACCGGAAGGTCTAAGCAAAACTCGACCATTCTTTCCAAGCTTGGATTCAACGTCAGAGACGGCAGATTGCACTGCTTTATTTGCTACCAGATCGAAGTTGTTATCTAGGCGAACATTTACCATTGATTGAGGCAATTTACGCATTTTGCTGCGCAGATCCGCTAGCGGCTGTTCACAATTAGCGATTGCAGCCAAGGCTTGCAGAGCTGATACGATTCCATCTCCTGTAGTGGTGATATCAAGGCAGATAATATGACCTGAAGACTCACCGCCTAAATCCCAACCTCGCTCCAACATACCTTGCATTACGTAACGATCACCTACCGCTGTTCGCACAAAGGGAACATCCAGTGCATCAAGAGCCAGCTCTAAGCCTAGATTACTCATAGAGGTTCCAACTACTCCACCAAAATCAATATTCTGCCGCCGCCGGTCACGGGCAATTACGTAAAGAATTTCGTCACCGTCGACAATATTGCCTAAATGATCAACCATAACAACACGATCACCATCACCATCGAAAGCGATCCCAATATCTGCTTTCTCTTCCAATACCGTGGCAGCCAGCCGTTCCGGGGAAGTCGAGCCATTCTCTTTATTGATATTTAAACCATCGGGAGAAACACCAATTGATATTACTTTGGCACCGAGCTCTTCAAACACACTTGGAGCTATGTGATAAGTAGATCCATGCGCACAATCGACAACAATTTTTAGACCATTAAATTTTAAAGTTGAGCCAATAGTACTTTTGCAAAATTCTATATATCGACCTGCAGCATCTGTAATTCGCGTTGCCTTGCCGAGCAATTCAGGAGTAACAGTTGAAATATCTTTGGTGAGCTCTTGTTCAATTGCAAACTCTACTTCGTTTGGAAGTTTAGTGCCTTCGCTAGAGAAAAATTTTATGCCATTGTCTTGAAACGAATTATGAGAAGCGCTAATAACAATTCCAGCTTGAGCTCGGAGGGTTCTCGTCAGATAGGCAATTGCTGGAGTGGGCATGGGCCCCGTTAGATTGATGTCAACGCCGGCTGCAGTTACTCCCGCCTCGAGAGCGGCTTCNAACATGTAGCCAGAAATCCTCGTATCTTTGCCAATTAAGATTTTATTGCGACCATTGCCTTCNCTGGAAAAGACTTTGCCTGCAGCCCACCCCAGTTTAAGCATAAAGTCTGGCGTAATGGGCGAGGTACCGACAGAGCCGCGAATCCCATCAGTACCAAAATATTTTTTAGATTTAGCCACCATGTTGTTCCATTTATTAAACCTGCCGAAAAAATGAGTTTACTCTAATTGCGTCCATGGTGGCAGCAACATCGTGAGTACGGATGATGCTGGCACCTTCTATAAGCCCGTGGACTGTAGCGGTTATTGATCCTGCCAACCGTTGACCAACAGGTCTATCCACTACATCACCGATCATCGATTTTCGAGATAGTCCGATAAGAATTGGAATATCTAGCTGCGAAAAATTCGCCAGATTTTTCAGCAGCTCATAGTTATTCTGTAACGTTTTCCCAAAGCCGAAGCCGGGGTCGATGCAGAGCCTCTCTTTTTTGATACCTGCGGCACGACATTGGCTCACTCGCTCCTCAAGAAACCCATATACTTCATCGACTACATTTGCGTATTCAATAGTTTGTTGCATCGTGCGAGGCTCCCCCTGCATATGCATAAGACAAATCGCCACTGAAGATTTTGCTAAGGCGGTAAGCACACCCTCTTCAGTTAAAGCACGAATGTCGTTTATCATCTCCGCACCTGCTGCTATCGCCGCCTTCATTACAACTGCGGAACTAGTGTCAACTGAAATACATACATCAATGTTTGATCTAATTATCTCAACTATTGGAATCACTCGGCTCAGCTGCTCTTCTTCGGATACTGCCGCAGCGCCAGGACGAGTTGACTCACCACCAACATCCAAAATGAGCGCACCAGCCGCCACCATCGATTCGGCGCGCTGCAATGTTTTATTGAGGTCCACTTTAAAAATTGGCTGATCTGACAGTTTCAGTTCAGAGCCATCGGAAAAGGAGTCGGGTGTGGCATTGATAATGCCCATGCAAACAGGAGACGACAGATCAATTTGTCTATCTCCAGCTGTTAAGTTAGAAGTCACTTGAAGACCCTTGCCTTATGTCGCGGGCTTAGATACTCGATTTAGCTACTTGGCACAGTAAAATGCAGATAAAATAATAGACAATGTCTCAGTGTTCACCTGCCGGTCCACCAATTTTCCCCGAGCCTTGGGAGTCTTTTTCTTTTTTACCGGAGCTTTCGACCTCTTTAGTATTCATAGATCCAGCATCATTGTTATCTGAATCTGACCAATCTGCTGGTGGGCGAGGCTTCTTCCGTTCCATGAGGTCATTAATTTGATCAGCATCAATCGTTTCATATTCCATTAATGCATCTTTCATCATGTCGAGAATATCTCGATTGCTCTCGAGAATTTTTGTCGCTTTGCCATAACAGGCATCGATAATTTCTCGTACTTCTTTGTCTATGGCTATTGCAGTGTCATTGGATACCGTCTTGGATTGCGAAGCTGCAGAGCGCCCAAGAAAAACCTCACCCTCATCTTCTGAGTACAATAATGGCCCAAGCTTTTCCGAGAGGCCCCATTTGGTGACCATGTTTCGCGCCATCTCAGTGGCTCGTTGAATATCATTTGAAGCGCCAGTTGTCACACCTTCTTTACCCAAGGTCATCTCCTCGGCGATACGGCCACCGTAGAGGCTGCAAATTTGACTGATGATGCTCTGACGGCTAAGACTATAGCGATCTTCTTCAGGAAGAAACATAGTTACTCCCAGCGCTCTGCCTCGAGGGATGATACTTACTTTGTAAACCGGATCATGCTCAGGCGAAAGACGGCCAACGATAGCGTGACCAGCCTCATGGTAGGCAGTATTCACCCTTTCTTTTTCTGACATCACCATAGATTTGCGCTCTGCGCCCATCATGATTTTATCTTTAGCTTTTTCGAACTCTTCCATAGACACAAGACGACGACCTGCTCTTGCTGCAAATAGCGCGGCCTCATTCACTAAGTTAGCGAGATCAGCGCCAGAGAATCCAGGAGTGCCTCGGGCAATTACGCTCGCTACAACTCGATCATCAATTGGAACTTTGCGCATATGAACTTTTAGAATCTGCTCACGACCGCGAATATCTGGTAAGCCAACTACCACCTGTCGGTCGAATCGACCCGGTCGTAACAAGGCAGGGTCCAATACATCAGGGCGGTTAGTTGCAGCTACGACAATAACGCCGTCGTTAGCTTCGAAACCGTCCATTTCTACCAGCAATTGGTTCAAGGTTTGTTCACGTTCATCATGACCACCACCCAAACCGGCACCACGATGACGACCAACCGCATCAATCTCATCTATGAAGATGATACAAGGCGCTTGTTTCTTAGCCTGTTCAAACATGTCCCGTACTCGGGAGGCTCCAACACCGACAAACATTTCAACAAAATCAGAACCAGAAATTGAAAAAAATGGGACTTTAGCTTCACCAGCAATAGCTTTAGCCAATAAGGTCTTACCAGTACCCGGTTGTCCAACCATTAAAATGCCGCGAGGAATTTTCCCGCCCAAACGCTGGAATTTATCCGGCTCTCTTAAAAACTCAACGAGTTCCTGAACGTCTTCTTTAGCTTCATCTACGCCGGCAACATCAGCAAAAGTTATTTTGATCTGATCTTCACCAAGTAATTTGGCTTTACTCTTACCGAAAGACATCGGTCCACCTTTACCTCCGGCACCACCACCTTGCATCTGTCGCATGAAGAAAAAGAATAGGGCAATAATGATGAGAATTGGAAAGCTAGCCACGAGGAGCTGAGACCAGATGCTTTGCTGTTCCGGTTCATTAGCAATAACTTCGACATTATTATCGAATAGGTCATTCAATAGCTGGTCATCGCCAATCAAAGGCATAACCGTACGAAATTGAGTACTGTCAGATCGAATACCCGTGATATTGATACCCGCTAGTTCGACAGCGGTTACTCGGCCGGAGCGAACCTCTTTCACGAACTGAGAATAGTTAACAGTGTCATCTCTAGTTTCTTGGTTAACATTGTTGAAAACCATCAACAATACACCAGCGATGATCATCCAGAGAATCAGGTTTTTTGCCATATCATTCAAGGGTTTATCCCCCAACAGGTTACAGAGTAAGAAAGGAAAACATTGGCGAGCAACTGTCTAATTTCCAGTTACTCACTAAATTGTCGAGCTTTTGCTCAACTGCAGTTTTGTCGCTAATTCTAAAGTTTACACAAAATATTGCACGTAAATTCAATTCTGACCTTTAAAACCGGCAGAAAGAAGATAAATTTCACTCGATCTGGCCCGTGATGCCTTCGGTTTACGTACTTTTACCGTGTTGAAACTTAATTTTAGTTCCTTTTGCAAAGCGTCGAGGCCCTCACCATGAAACACTTTCATCAATAGTGCTGCTCCGGGCTTAAGTACTACTTTGGCCATTTCGAGAGCTAATTCAGCTAGGCACATAGCTTGTGGTTGATCTATATCCCTCACTCCACTCATATTGGGGGCCATATCGGATATTACAAGGTCTGCACGGATATCATCGAGTCGAGCCAAGACCTCGCTCAGCACCGTCTCGTCAGTAAAATCTCCTTGGACAAATTCAACACCCGCCAAACTGTCCATTGGCAATATATCACTGGCTATCACTTTGCCTTTATGACCAACAATTTTAGCAGCCACCTGCGACCAACCACCGGGTGCGGCCCCGAGATCAACCACGGTCATTCCTGCTTCGATAAACCCGTCCTTCTCCTGTAGTTCCAATAATTTAAAACTGGCACGAGATCGGTAGCCTTCCTCCTTACTACGCTTTACATAGGGATCATCGAAATGCTCTTTCAGCCAACTTTTGCTGGTTTTGGATCTAGCCATGAATGACCTTGTCGCCTTGTAAAGAAAATTCTTTGAAAATGTGTATACCCGCACTTACTTTCTAATTATAGAGCCAGCTGACATTTTGCAGGAAAAAATATAACTGCACTGTTAATAATATTGTTTAATCCTAGCCATTACGACATGCTAGAATCCGCGGCGGTCGACCTAGACCCTAACACGCAGACCGAAAAAGAATTCCTAAATCATGATTTTAAGTAATGCAGATAAAAAACGCTTCCGATCGATCGGGCACAAACTTAGCCCTGTCGTAACAGTTGCTCAGAAAGGCGTTACCGAAAACATAAAGACAGAAATTGAACGAGCCCTTAAACAGCATGAACTAATCAAAATTAAATTGATTACCTCTACGCGAGAAGAAAAGAAAGGCTTGACCGATTCTCTTTGTCAGGAATTCTCCGCTGAATGCATTCAAAGTATAGGTCATGTGATCTTAGTTTATCGACCCTCCAAGAAGCCTGATCCTCGATTGTCTAACATCAGGCGCAGCAAAAAATAGGAATTCAGATCAGTTTACTAGCACAGAGCGCTTCCGAAGCATGAAGCCAATGGAAGCAGAGAAAATTCGAGCTAGTGGCTAACTGATTCAATCTCGAATTCGATATCTCCAGCCGGAGCATTGACCACTACTTCATCACCTTCATGCTTACCCATTATTGCTCGAGCAATCGGAGAAGCCACTGATATTTTTCCCGAACCGACATCAGCCTCATCTTCACCAACTATCTGATAAGTAACTTTGGCATCGGTACCCATATTAATAAGCATAACCGTCGTACCAAAGATAACCCTTCCGGTCGGTTCGATTTTACTGATATCAATAATTTGCGAGTCAGAAAGCTTACCCTCAATTTCCTTAATGCGACCTTCGCAGAAACTTTGCTGTTCTCGCGCGGCATGGTATTCGGCATTCTCTTTCAGATCCCCATGCTCCCGAGCTTCAGCTATGGCCGCAATAATTTTTGGCCGAGTGACGGTTTTCAACTCTGTAACTTCTTCGCGGAGATTTTCGGCTCCTGCCACGGTCATTGGTACTTTTTGCATAGAGTTGTCCTAGCTTAAAATTTGTTTGTGCTCGCGAGTGGAATTGCAGTTTGCGTTGGTGTGATTGCCCCGGTATGAAATCGTTAGTGCAATACGGCGTGCAAATCTTGAATCGTATACACCGAATAGTTATTGCCAAATTCTAGCGCTTCGCAGACCGCCAGGGCACCGGCGATTGTCGTTGTACAGAAGACATTGTGTCTAAGCGCTGTTCTGCGAATAGTTGAAGAGTCTGCTATCGCCTGCTTACCTTCTGTGGTATTAAAAACTACCTGAATCTCGTCATTTTTTAGCATATCGACTATATGAGGTCTACCTTCGGCCACCTTATTCACTCCGGCCACTTCCAGACCAGCCGCTTCAATAACTTTGGCCGTACCATGAGTAGCAACCAGCTCGTAGCCTAGTGCCTGGATTTTTCGAGCAACTTCGACCACGAACTGCTTATCAGGGTCACGCACGCTAATGAATGCTTTACCTTGGTCTGCGATGGCTTCACCAGCACCCATTTGTGCTTTCGAATAGGCTTCAGCAAAGGTTCTTCCAACACCCATCACTTCGCCAGTGGATTTCATTTCTGGCCCGAGTATTGGGTCGACACCCGGGAATTTGTTAAACGGAAACACAGCTTCTTTAACCGCAAAGGTATCTGGGATAATTTCACTGGTGAATCCTTGCTCCTTTAACGTGGTCCCAATCATGCAACGAGCTGCAACTTTCGCCAGTGATCTGCCGATACACTTGGAAACAAAAGGGACGGTTCGAGAAGCGCGCGGATTCACTTCAATAATGTAAATCTCTTCGTCCTGATAAGCGAGTTGAGTATTCATCAATCCGATAACACCGAGCTCCAATGCAAGACTTGAAACTTGCTCGCGAATTTTATCTTGAACTGCACGGGGAAGATTATAGGGCGGCAAGGAACAAGCAGAGTCTCCAGAGTGAATTCCTGCTTGCTCAATGTGTTGCATTATAGCCCCCACAACTACCTGTTCTCCGTCACTCACTACATCGACATCAATTTCGATTGCTGAGCTGAGAAAGTAATCTAATAACACGGGGCTTTCGTTAGATACCATAACCGCTTCGGCCATATATCTTCGCAATTCTGTCTCGTTGTATACGATTTCCATTGCCCGCCCACCCAACACATAAGACGGCCGCACAACTAGAGGATAGGTAATATGCTTAGCCTGCTCGACGCTTTCCTCGACACTACGAACTGTTCGGTTCGGCGGCTGTTTTAAGTCTAATTTCTGAATAAGTTGTTGGAAGCGCTCACGATCTTCTGCTCTATCGATTGCATCTGGCGAGGTGCCAATCACAGGCACCCCCGCAGCTTCCAATCGCTTTACCAGGTTGAGAGGTGTTTG
>JGI26060J43896_10000493_pt1 | contig 14379 bp, 16 predicted proteins | sample MarorgKNORR_S2LV_6_FD_43896 | JGI IMG/M metagenome (IMG submission 43896) | reverse complement strand
TAGATGTTGGTGCTGGGAATGGCTATTTCACTTTAAGGATGGCAATGGATGGTGCAAAAAAGGCTCTTGGAATTGAGCCTTTTCTATTATTTAATTATCAATTTAGAGCCATTAAATCAATGATTAATTCACCTTTAAATGCCATACTCCTTCCTATCAGACTGGAGGAAATACCAAAAGTTCAACTTTTTGATACTGTCTTTTCAATGGGCGTTCTTTATCACCAGCGAGACCATATAACACATTTAACACAACTAAAAGAAATGATGGCTCCAGGCGCTGAACTTATTCTAGAAACTCTTATAGTGGAAGGACCAAAAGGTTACTCGCTTAACCCAGATGGACGTTACGCACAGATGCGAAATGTTTATTGTCTACCAANCATTGGAACNCTAGAATCTTGGTTGATTGATATGAAATTTAAAAATATCAATGTGGTTGATATTTGTAAGACTACACCTGATGAACAGCGAAGAACGCCTTGGATTGGTGATAATGCAGCTTCATTAGAAGATTTTCTGGATCCAAATAACTCCTCTTATACAATAGAAGGTCATCCAGCTCCAACCAGAGCAATTATTATTTGCAATAACTAATTAATGATAATTTAAGCAGCTGGCGTATAATTCCAATTGTTTTTTTTTAGGTAATCTTGATTTTGAAATACAATTTTCTGTTATGTTTTGTTTTATTTTTAATGACTAAAAATGTTGTTGCTCAATCAACACCTAGTATTGTAGTTAGTATTAAACCAATTCATAGTATTGTCACAAAAATTATGGATGGAGTTACTAAACCTGAGTTGCTTCTTGATTCAAATAGCTCAGCTCATACTTTCATCTTAAACCCTCGCAAATCAAAATGATCTCAAATGCAGATCTTGTAATAGTTATTAGTGAAAATTTTGAATTAGGATTAAGAAAAGCACTCAAAAATATTAATGAAGATTCTCATCTTAAAATTAGTGAATTAGATCAACTAATAATTCATAATTCACGTGGTGAGGCAATATATAACAAAAATGAAGGTAGTAGTAAATTTGATTTTCATCTTTGGCTTGATGTAAATAATATGCAATTAATTGCAACATACATTAGTAATATTATTATTGAATTAGATCCAAAAAATAAACATATATATTCTGAAAATCTTAAGGAACTAAATCTGGAGCTGGATGAATTAAAGGAGCAGATAAAACTACAATTAGCCCCTTTTTCATCAACACCTTTTGCAATATATTCTGATACTCTTCAATATTTTGAGAAAAGTCTAGAACTTAAAAGGCCAGTTATCATAACTCCTTTTCATGGAGCAGGCCTCAGTATAAAAAGAACTATTGATGCTAAAAGAAAAATAAAAGATCTAAATATTTCTTGCTTAATTTATGACACAGAAGTGAAAGCTAAACAGCTACGCGTATTGTCAGAGGGTTTAAACTTAAAGTCATTTAAAATAGATATATTAGGTAATGAATTTACTCCAGGACCAGATCAATATTTTAATTTGATGAAAAAAACTTCAAGTCAACTTTCTTTATGTCTAAAGTAAGAAAAAATTTCAATAATGCTTCTGCTAATTATGACGACCATGCATTTCTGCAAAAAGAGATTGCAAATAGACTTTCTGAAAAATTGAATGTCATTTCTATTGATCCAAAAATAGTTATTGACCTTGGCTCAGGAACTGGCCTTCTAAGTAAAAAAATATCTGAGATATTCCCTAATACAAATTTAGTTTGTGTCGATTTTGCTCAAAAATCACTATTAACAAATCCTGAAAAATATAAAGTCTGTGCTGATGCATATCAATTACCATTTGCATCAAATAGTATTGACTGCATTGCCTCAAATCTAATGATGCAATGGTGTTCTGATGTAAAAACACTTCTTGATGAATGCTACAGAGTTCTAAAACCAGAAGGTCTATTTCTTTTTACTACCTTTGGACCTGATACCCTTAAGGAATTAAAACGAAGTTGGAAAGTTATTGACAATGAAGCTCATGTTAATGAGTTCATTGATATGCATGATATTGGTGATCAAATGTTGCAGTCTGGATTTCAAAGCCCAATCATGGAAATGGAAAAGCTCATACTCACTTATGAAAAAGTCATTGATTTAATGCATGATTTAAAGGCTATTGGTGCTCAGAATGTTGAAAATCAATCAAAATCATTAACTGGAAAAACAAAATTTAAAAAAATGATTGAGATGTATGAAAGTTATCGTGAGGATGGTAAATTACCTGCAACTTATGAAGTCATCTACGGTCATGCGTGGAAAATTGAAAAGAACTTTGGAGCTATATCATTAGAAAATTAAAAAAGGAATATTATTTATTCCTCTTAAATTAGCTATGTGATTTTTATCTGGTCACCAATCTTTAAAACACAATCCTCATTGGAAAGTAAAATTGCATTTTGGCCAAAAAATGCTCCATAAAGTTCATCACTAAATCCTAGACTAACAAGACTTGATAATGGCTCTTTGGGATCAATAATTTTTCCAGTATTCTGATTGATAGTAGTTACTTTACAACGCTTACAAGGCTTTCTTAATCCAAATTTATAATTACTTGATTCACACACTAAATCATAAGACGTTTTTTTCTCTATATCAGATAATCCTTTGAGAACTATATTAGGCCTAAATCGGTTCATTGTAACTTCTTGGGAACCTTTCTCCTTTAGACCATTATTTAATTTAGTAAGCGATTCCCATGTAGTTATTAAATAGGGGAACTGATCAGAAAAAGCACTTTCAGCATCTATTCCATTTAGATATTCTTCAGGAACTGTTCGTTGCCCTTGATTAGAAAATCTAACGAGACGCAAAGATTTCCCATTATGTTTGCCTAACTCATTAGTCAGCCAAGATGAAATAGCATCGCCCTCATCATTTGCATCGCAAGTATCTTCCCAAACTGAGACTTTTACTAAAGATTTTTTTTCAGAAGTAAGTGAGACTTTAAATTCACTTTTATTTGATTTAAGGATAAGTTCATCAGTATTTATACTTACCTCAATTGTTGCCATTAACTCTTTTTCCCGCTGGGTAATAAACTTATAATCACTGTCTGTAATCATCCATTCACGATCATACTTGAAGCCGCGTTGAGAAGTTTCAGCATGAGTCAATTGAATACCTTTGAGAGATTTGACAGGGTAAATAAATAGATCAGTTATTTGAGCCATAGTATTCCCATAATTAAGCTATTGCTTTAATTTATAACCGGTTTGAAACATCCAAGCTATCAAGGCAATACATGCGCTTAAGAAAAGCAGGATCATTAATAAACTAGTTCCAACACTTACATCTGAGACTTCAAAAAAACTCCATCTAAATCCACTAACAAGATAAAGTACTGGATTGAAAAGGGTAATTTTTTGCCAAAGAGGTGGGAGCATAGATATTGAATAAAAGCTTCCTCCTAAAAAAACTAGTGGGGTAATAATAAGGGTTGGAATGATTTGTAATTTCTCAAAATTATCAGCCCAAAGGCCAATAATAAATCCAAACAAACTAAAGGCAATACAGGTCAAAACTAAAAATGCTAACATCCAAAAAGGATGTGCGATATTCAACTCAACAAACAGGCTTGCAGTTGCCAAAATAATAGTTGCTAGAATTAATGATTTAGTTGCAGCAGCTCCAACATAACCAATCAATGTTTCATAAAAAGAAATTGGTGCTGACAAAAGCTCATAAATTGTTCCAGTAAACTTTGGAAAGAAAATACCAAAAGATGCATTAGAAATACTCTGGGTTAAAACTGAAAGCATTGTTAGTCCTGGCACAATAAATAACCCATAAGATACGCCATCAATATTTGCAATTCGTGAGCCAATTGCAGATCCAAAGACAACAAAATATAATGCTGTAGAAATAACTGGTGATGCAATACTCTGAAAAAGTGTCTTCCAAAAACGCATCATTTCGTTAAAGTAAATAACCTTTATAGCAGTGAAGTTCATGATTTTTCCTTTACTAAATCTACAAAAATATCCTCTAAAGTACTTTGGACTATCTTTAGGTCTCTTATAGGCAAGCCTGAATTAGTTATATCATTTAGAACATCTGAAATCTCAGTCTCGTCTTCTTTAACAATATGTGTATAGGAAATTTGCATACCGTCTTCTGATAAAGTAATGCTATGTTTATCTAATGAGGATGGTATTTTTTTTACTACCTCTTTTAAATCAATGATGAATTCTTTTTTTCCAAGAGTTTCCATTAGATGATCTTTTGATTCAACTAATAACAACTCACCATTATTAATTACCCCTACTCTGTCAGCAATTTCTTCTGCCTCTTCAATATAGTGTGTTGTGAGAATAACTGTTACTCCATTTTCACTAAGCTTATGAACAATTTTCCACATATCTTTTCTGAGTTCTACATCAACACCAGCAGTGGGCTCATCAAGAAACAATACTTTAGGATTGTGCGATAGTGCCTTAGCAATTAAAACGCGTCTTTTCATTCCTCCAGAGAGCATTCTAATTTCAGAATTTTTTTTGTCAAAAAGAGATAGGTCTTTAAGAAGCTGCTCAAGATATACATCATCCTTCTTTGAACCAAATAAACCTCTACTAAATCTTACAGTACCCCAGACAGTGTCAAAGGATCCAAGAGTCAGCTCTTGAGGAACTAAACCAATCATTGCGCGAGTTTTTCTAAAGTCACTAATAATATCAAAACCATCAACTGTTACTGAACCTGAACTAGGTGAAATGATGCCACAGATAGTTGAAATTAGAGTCGTTTTACCAGCACCATTAGGACCTAAGAGAGCTAATATTTCGCCTTTTTTGACCTCAAGATTAATATTCTTAAGTGCATCAAGACCAGAGCCATAGACTTTAGATAAATCTTTTATTGAAATTATTGAATCCATTAAATCAGTGCGTTAGAGTGTAAAAAAGTAATGGCAATTTTACTTACTAAATTAGCCTTTATATAACTATATAAATGTTGTGATTATTAATTACGTAAAGAACAACATTAAACTTTTTGATTATTTATTAATTTCACTCAGCCAAGGAGGATTTGCACCTTTTTTTGTTACGGTAATACTTGCTACTTTATTGGCAAAAGAAAGTGTGCTTTCAAGCTGAGTATTGTTGATATTATTTAAACTTTCTCTATCTAATAAGCCTTGTTCATCAAGGTGAAGTAAAAAACCTCCATTAAAGCTATCACCCGCTGCAATAGTATCAACCACGTCAACTTTTTGACTCTTAACAAATACATCTTTGCCATTATCATAAATTACTTTTGAACCCTCAGCACCTAAGGTTAATATGACGAGCTTAACGCCATTATGAAGCCAATCTTTACTAACCTCATTAAAATCCTGTGCTCCATAGAGATAGCGATAGTCTTCATCTGATATTTTAATAATATCAACTTTAAAGGTTAGCTCAACAAAGCGGTCAAAATAGTTTTTCTTATTTTCAATAAAATCAGGTCGGATATTGGCATCAAAATAAATTGGTAAGTTACCTGCAACTTGCTCTATAAGCCACTGCCAGCTCGACCCACAAGGCTCTGCCTGAAGACTAATTCCTCCAACCAATAATGCCTTTGCCTCCTTCACTTTATTTACAAAAGGTTCGAGACTAGTTTGATTAAGCATTCTACCTGCTGAATGTTCATCAACAAAAGTGTATTCCGCAATACCATTAACTACATCAGCATAAGCTAGAGTTGTTGGACGGTTAGTTTTAATAATAAAGTCTTCTTTAACCTTTGAATGTCTTAGAGAATTCTCAATTAGCTCTCCATAACTATCATTAGATATGGCACCAAAATAATAGCTGTTAGCGCCTAATCTACCAAGTGCGATTGCTGAATTGAAGTTACTTCCACCAACATGGGGTGTGTACTCAGCCTCCCCAACAAAAGAGACCATATCGATTAAAGATTCGCCGGCGCAGATTATCATTTGTACTTACTTAGTCTAGTTTAGAAAATTATAAAAGACGTGAACCATTTTCAATAGGTAAATCATTAGTAGCTAATACCACTGAATTATCTTTTCGATAAAATCCCAAAACTAAGCATTCACTCATAATTGGTCCAACCTGTTTTGGCTCAAAATTTATAACTGCCATCACTTGTTTTTGATTTAACTGCTCTATCGAATAAAGATCTGTAATTTGCGAGCTCGATTTTTTTATACCAAGCTCTGACCCAAAATCAACATGTAATATGAATGCAGGCTTTCTGGCCTCTGGAAAAATTTCAGCCTTAACTATTGTTCCAATCCTTATGTCTACTTTTTCAAAATCCTGCCAAGTAATAGCCATATTTTTTCCTAGTTTTCAAGGAGTTCATTAATACTCTGCTCAAGTGCAGCAGTAAATTCAGGATCATTACCTGGATTTGCAGCACAATGGCCCCATGGTGAGTTGAAAGGCCTAAAATCAGCATTTGATATAGATTTAGCTTCAATTGCATTATCCTCTGGAGGAAAGTAAAGGTCATGAGTACATGGCATTAAAATAGTTTTAGCTTTAATACCCTGTAATGCCATCCCAATATCTCCATTGTATAATGGCCCTATACTTATATCACTAGTCTGCCAAGTTGCCAGTTTACAAAGAAGATTATTAGCATCCCAATTCTCAGCATGATCATTTTCCCAATCTACTAATAAATCTTCTAAAGTTTGATAGCCAATTTCTTTAAATAACGATTCACGATAAAAGGTCTGGGAGAATGCCCATCCAGCATAGACTCTTGCAAATGCCTTTAGACCCCGAGTTGGTGGAGATATGTAATCACCTTGATTCCAACTCTGATCAGCACAAAGTGCAGATCTTACTCCTTCGAGGAATACAAAATTATGTGGTGAAGTTTTAGCTGATGCACAGAATGGTAAGATTGCATTAACAAAATTAGGGTACTGAGCAGCCCATTGGTATGCCTGGCATCCAGCCATCGACCACCCTGTAACGAGCGCAATTTTTTCAACACCAAGTTGCTCAGTCAAAAGCCTATACTGGCAAGCAATATTATCCCAAAGAGAGATATGAGGGAATCTTGGGCCGTCCTGAGGAGCTAGAGAGTTACTTGGTGAAGAAGAAAGTCCATTACCAAATATGTTGATAGAAATAATAAAATGTTTGTCTGGATCTATAGCTCTTCCTTTTCCGAAAAAGCCCTCATTTCGCTGATGAGATCCAGTATAAAAGGTAGGTAAGACTACTACATTATCTTTACTGCTATTAAGCTTACCATATGTTTTATAAATTAAGAAAGCTGAATTTAGTACTTCTCCTGACAAGAGAGAAACATCTCCTAATTCAAACTTATCATAATCCATTAGAGCATCTTATTTTGTAATAAATATTTAATAGAGCTAACAATCCAAAGTATTATCTCGCTCCCACTGACTTAAATGAGAAGAGAAATCATTCCATTGGCTTTGTTTTAATTTTATATATGCATCAATTATATTATCGCCAAGCCTCTCTCGTAAAACGTCACTACCTTCTAATAATCTAAGAGCATCAAGGAGATTTCGAGGAAGTTGCTTATAACCCTCAATATCTTTACCAAGCTCATACATATTTATATCTAGTGGATCTCCTGGATCACGATTAGCAGCAATGCCATCAAGTCCACAAGCAAGAATTGCAGCTTGCATCAGATAAGCGTTTGCTGCACCATCCATTAAGCGTAACTCAAAGCGACCAGAATCTGGAACTCTAATCATATGGGTTCGATTATTTCCTCCATAAGTGATAGAGCTAGGAGACCAAGTAGCACCAGAGAGTGTTCTTGGCGCATTGATTCGCTTATAACTATTTACTGTAGGATTAAAAATTGCAGTTAATCGATCAGCACTATGCATAATTCCACCTAAAAATTGATAGGCAAGAGGGGATAAACCTAAACCACGTTTATCATCTTTACCATTAAATAAATTTTTAGAGCCATCAAGATTCCATATTGATAGATGAGAGTGACAGCCATTCCCAGTTAAATGGGTAAATGGTTTTGGCATAAATGTTGCTCGCATTCCATGGAGTTCAGCAATGGACTTAACCATAAATTTAAAAAATACTTGGCGATCAGCAGTTTTTAGAGCATCATCATAATCCCAGTTCATTTCAAATTGACCATTAGCATCTTCATGATCATTTTGATAAGGGCCCCAACCAAGCTCTATCATGCTATCACATATCTGCTTAATGACAGGGTATTGACGCATCAAAGCTTGTTGATCATAACAAGGCTTGCTTTGCTGATCTTTTTCATCAGCTATATCAGAGCCATCATCGTTAATAAGATGGTATTCGCACTCAACTCCAGTTTTCATTCGAAACCCTAACTTCTCAGCTTCAGCCAGTTGACGTTTTAGTGCAACTCGCGGTGAAGCCTCAACAGGTTTTCCATCCATCCATAAATCTGATGCCAGCCAAGCTACTTCTTTGTTCCACGGTAATTGAATTAGGCTATCAGGATCTGGAATAGCGAACATATCAGGATGCGCAGGAGTCATATCTAGCCAAGCAGCAAAGCCAGCAAAGCCAGCACCATCTTTTTGCATATCATCTATAGCTCTTGCAGGAACAAGCTTTGAACGCAGACTTCCAAAAAGATCGATAAAGCTAATTAGAAAGTATTCAATACCTCTTTCTGCAGCAACTTTACTAAGTTTAATAGCCATAATTTCTCCTATTTATTCGTTATTATTTATATTAATTATATTCCACCCTTACCAGGAATCCAATCAGTTCCAGCTAAAGGCACCCCCGCCATCGCAGCAGCTTCCATCGTTAATGCTACCATATCCTCAGGCTCTAGATTATGCACATGGCTCTTTCCACAAGCACGGGCCAATGTTTGCAACTCAAGAGTAAGGACATTTATATAATTTGCTAGTCGACGACCCCCTAAAATTGGGTCCAATCTCTTTGCAAGCTCTGGATCTTGAGTCGTAATTCCAGCTGGATCATTTCCCGCTTGGTAGTCATCCCAAAAACCTGCTGCTGATCCTATTGCCTTATATTCATCATCAAATTCAGGGCTCTGATCACCCAAGGCAATCAATGCAGCTGTTCCAATCGAGACAACATCGGCTCCTAATGCTAAAGCTTTAGCAACATCGGCGCCACTTCGAATTCCACCTGAAACAATTAATTGTACCTTTCGATGCATATCCATCTCTTGAAGTGCTTCAACAGCCATTCTAACTGCAGGAAGTGTTGGTATACCTACGTGTTCAATAAAAACATCTTGCGTTGCTGCAGTTCCACCTTGCATCCCATCAACAACAACAACGTCAGCGCCCGCCTTCACAGCTAGAGTAACATCGTAAAAAACACGAGTGGCACCGACCTTGACATAAATTGGCTTTTCCCAGTTTGTTATTTCACGTAATTCCTGAATTTTTATTTCAAGATCATCAGGGCCAGTCCAGTCTGGGTGACGACAAGCAGATCTTTGATCGATGCCTTCTGGAAGATTTCGCATTTGAGCAACTCGCGGGGAAATTTTTTGTCCTAAAAGCATACCACCACCACCAGGCTTTGCGCCCTGACCAAGGACAATTTCAATCGCATCCGCCTTGCGTAAGTCATCTGGATTCATTCCATATCTTGATGGTAAGTATTGATAAACTAAAGTTTTAGAATGACCTCTTTCCTCTTGGGTCATCCCTCCATCACCAGTAGTTGTCGATGTACCTGCTAAAGTTGCCCCTCTTCCTAAAGACTCTTTAGCTTGCGCTGAAAGGGAGCCAAAACTCATACCAGCAATTGTAATCGGTGTTTTCAAATGAATAGGATTTTTTGCAAAACGATTTCCTAAAACTACTTCAGTTGTGCATTTTTCTCTATAACCCTCTAAAGGATAACGCGAAGTTGAAGCCCCAAGAAACCAGGTCATCAAATGTAGGAATATCTCTTTTAGCGCCAAAACCCCGAATATCATAAATACCTGTTTTAGCAGCTCGCTGAATTTCAGCAATAACATGTCTTGGGAAAGTGGAAGATTCTATTAATGTTGGATTATCTTTACTCATAATCTATTCTCCTTAGTATTCATCAACTTGATCAATGTCAAAATTATATAATTTTCGTGCAGAACCATAACGTCGAAAATCTTCAACATTAAAACTCATTTTTGATTGGCTTAATAATTCTTCTAATTCTTTTTTATGCTCATCTCGCATTTCTTTTTCAACACAATCTGTTCCAAGGCTCTTAACCTTTCCTCTTACATAAATTTTTGCCTCATAAATAGAATCTCCTAATGCATCTCCAGCATCACCACAAACTACTAAAGATCCAGATTGGGCCATAAATGCACTCATGTGGCCAATATTGCCGCCAACAACAATATTTACACCTTTCATTGAAATCCCACATCTTGAACTTGAATCACCCTCTATAACTAATAGTCCACCATGAGCAGTAGCAGCAGCATATTGAGAAGCATTTCCAGTTACACGAACCTCACCAGACATCATATTCTCAGCTAATCCTGGTCCAGCGTTTCCATTAATTACTATATTAGCCTGTTGATTCATACCCGCACAATAATAACCAACATGGCCATTAATCTCAACATTGACCTTAGACTTTAACCCAACAGAAAGAGCATGTTTTCCGACAGTATTATTTATGGTAAATGTATCTCCTGCAGAACCCCCTTGTAATTTTTCATTAAGCTCTCTGACGCTACTTTTATCTAAATTAATTTCTGTCATGCTGAACTCCTTTTCCAGCTATAAATCTGCGTTGGTTCTGGCTCCCAAATACGAGCATTTTCAGCACCTGGCAATGTTGCAATAGCACGATATTCAGAAGACATTGCAGCCCAATCATCAGTTTCAGCCATTATTGCTGGCTTACAGCCAATGGGGTCTCGCATTACAGCAAAACCATCTCTAGTTCCAATTGCAAAAGTATAGAATCCGTCTAAATCTTCGATTGCGTGATTCAAAGCTTGGTCCAAATCATCGCCTTCACTAAGACGCCAACTCAAGTATCCAGCAGCAACCTCGCTATCATTATCGGTCTTAAATTGAACACCATTTCTGCTTAAAGTTTCTCTTAACCTATTATGATTAGATAATGAGCCATTATGTACAAGGCACAAATCTTGCCCCGTAGAAAAGGGATGTGAATGCTCTGTTGTTATTGCACTTTCTGTTGCCATTCGTGTATGGCCCAGAGCATGCGTACCACTCATACTTTTAATATCAAATTGATCAATAAATTCTGCAGGATTACCTTTGCCTTTAAAAATCTCAATATTTGTCCCTGCACTAGTAATACTAAGGTCACTCCAATTCTCATTGACCCAATCCTGAACCTCATCGATTTCTGAGTCTAGACTTAAAACTGCATGATTACGGGTTATAGAGATATTTTTTAAAGCAAACTTACTTTTAATTGCATCCTCTAAAACACCCCAATCAAAATCTTGCTGTTGAGCAAGAACAGTAATCTTACAACCATCCTTTTGAGGGTTGCGGTAAACCGCTATCCCTGCGCTATCTGGCCCTCTTTCAGTCATCTCACTGAGCATGGGAGCTACTAATGAACCTAATTCAGACTCAAGAGCAGGATTTTTAATAAAAAGTCCAACAATTCCACACATAAAAACTCCAAAAATATATCATCATCTTTGAGCTTATAGATTGAATAAACTCAAAGACGATAGTTTAAATGAAAAAAAACGATTAACGTTTTTATCTATTATTTTTTTGATAAAAAAACTGACTTAGTAGAGCCTTAAAAACTCCTGCACTTCCCAGTCTGTTACAGCTTGATGATAACGATCCCACTCATCTTTCTTGTAAGAGAAAAATTGAAGAAGCATTGAGTCACCCAAGACCTCTCTAGCAAAATCATCCTCATTTAAGGCCTCAATTGCCTCTAAAAGATTACGGGGTAATGATTTAATATTCGCCTCCTGCATTTCTTCAGGACTTAATGTATACAAGTTTATATTTAAAGGATCTCCTGGATCAATCTTATTTTTAATCCCATCCAAAGCTGCAGCAGTTGTAAGAGCAAGTGATAAATATGGATTCATGCACATATCGGCTGCACGATTCTCAATACAAAAACGGTTTTGAGGTAGTCGAATCATACAAGATCGATTATTATCACCATAGGCCATTGTNGTAGGCGCCCATGTATAAACTCCACCTTCAAATCCTCCAACTATTGGCACCAAACCATTATATGAGTTAACAGTTGAACAGGCTATTGCGGTAATTTCTGTTGCATGCTTTAATAATCCACCAACTACATGATAAGCTGTATCAGAGAATTTACCGTCCTTACCTTCAAAAACATTTTTGTTATCTGAATTACTCGTCATACTAAAATTAATATGCGCTCCAGACCTCCAATCACCAATCGTTGGCTTTGGCATAAAGGTAATAAACATCCCATACTTTTTAGCAACCTCTTTAAGAAGAACCCTTAAGAAAACTAATCGATCTGCCATCTGAAGAATATCTGTATAAGTGAAGTCAAGCTCAAACTGTGAGTAGGCGCCCTCACAAACCACATCCTTCATATCCCAGCCTAAATCATTAACAGTATCAATTAATTCTTTGAGGAATTCCATTGAGTCAATTGAATACTCAACATCGTATCCAAAAGCTTGTCTGCGAGGACGTAAGCCGTCACCTGGTAATGGATCATCATCAAAAGCCTTAACAGGCTGACCATCTTCCCATCGCATCGCAATAAATTCTGGCTCAATACCACAAAAAGCTTTATATCCAGCGTCATCTGCTTTTTGTACTGCTCTTTTAAGAGTTTGACGAGGGCACAAGTTATAAGGCTTGCCTTCCCACCATAAATCTGAAAAAACCCATACGCACGTCTTATCCCATGGACAAATTACCAAGCTATCTAAATCAGGTACAGGGATTTGATCTGAGTCATTAGGCCCTAATTCAGGAACAAAAGAAACTGAATGAACCGCAAATTGAGGACCCTTTCCTGCGCACAATGCCTCAAACTCCTTCATAGGAATTGGCTTTGTTTTAGGAAGGCCAAGCATGTCAATCCAACACGACAGAATGTACTTTACGCCTGCTTTTTCTAATCGAGCTTTTTCCTCTGCAACACGTTTCTTTGATGGCAGGGCATCTGCCATTGTTGTGTGATAAATCTTTGCCATATTCTTCTCCTTATTTATGAATTTATTAAATACTTATAATTTTTCTTGCGATTTTAATAAAAATTGATTTTTATATGTTGCCAGGCCTTTCATTACCTCAACATCCTTTATATCACCGTTATTAAAACAATGTTCATCTAGAAACCTAGTAAGGGTCTCATCTCCTTCAGAGGCAATTTCTACTAAAAGATCATATCGACCTGTGACCCAGATAATAAAGACTATTTCATTGCAATCTTGAAGACGTTTAGCAACCTCAGTAGGGCTAGAAGTTGAAGCAACTTTTATTCCAAGCATCGAATCTGTTGCATAATTTATAGCAGAGCGATCTACCAATGCTTTGATTTGCAAGACACCTGCATCTTTCATGCGATTCACACGATTCCTAACAGTCCCTTCAGAGATTTCCAGTGACTTAGCAATTTCGTTAAATGGCTTTCGTCCATCAATCTCAAGCATATCAATGATTCGTTGATTCAATTTATCTTTTAGCGTATCCCTAGTTGGAACACGCGGAAGTTGATCGCTATCATTACTATCATTAGATTGACTTAGGTGCACTATACGATTACTTGAATTACTCATTTAAATCCTAGTTTTGAGGCATGTCTTCTGGATCTATTCCAGGCACAAAAGTAATTCCTGCTTGTTGCTTCCAGTCATGAGGATAAGCAGCATAGAATATTACGCATTTTTCATCACACTCATAAGCTATAGAGTTATCTTTAGGGATATAAAGGACATCACCTGGATTGCAGTTATAAGACTCGCCATCACACGTTAATCTAAACGTCCCCTCCATACAATAAATAATCTCATCGCATGTTAACTCCCATGGCACAGATACTTGGTTTAAAAAATTCAAACCGCCGCACATCGTGTCACTAACTGCACTAGTAACAAAAGGCTTGATATAGCTTTGTCCTGGCTCTAAAGTGTGTAAACGGTGCTCAATGTCACCGAATTTATATAGTTGTGGTTTATTACTCATTTTTATCCCTTTTTAAGTTAAGTTAAGTTTTTCATTAAGTTCTACGACATATCCATCTGGATCTTCAATAAATGCAAGTATTCGAGTTCCAGCATTCATAGGTTTAGCTGGACTAATGATTTTGGCGCCTCCAGCTTCTAGGTCTTCAACAGCTTTGTATACATCTGGCGTTTCAATACAAATGTGCCCCCATCCATTACCTTTGTCATAGTGCTCTTCTTGATCCCA
>JGI26060J43896_10000490_pt1 | contig 14428 bp, 6 predicted proteins | sample MarorgKNORR_S2LV_6_FD_43896 | JGI IMG/M metagenome (IMG submission 43896) | reverse complement strand
TTTTCTGTCTGATAATTTTCAACCTTATCAAATTCTAACTTATATGTGGGTTCATGCTGGATTTGGTCATTTATTCAGCAATATGTTTTCTGTATTAATTTTTGCTCCAATTCTTGAAAAAGTCTGGGGTGCTAAAAGATTTTTTATTTTTTATTTAGTTACAGGTATTGGAGCTGGCATTTTATATTCAGGAATCAATTTCTATGAAAATTATTCATTTGAATTAAAAGTAAAAAGTTATGAACAAAACCCTTCTGCTGAATCTTTTAGAAGGTTAGTATTAGATAATTCCTCAGAATATTATAATCAACTTTATGAATTTATAAGTGCTTATGAAGAGAATCCTTCAAACTCTAACGAAAGTAAGAGTATAATGTATGCAAATGATTTATTAAAAGTAAAAAGTGATGTGCCAATGGTAGGTGCTTCAGGAGCTGTTTTTGGAATTCTATTGGCTTTTGCAATGTTATTTCCTAATATGGAACTTATGCTTTTATTTCCCCCTATACCAGTCAAAGCAAAGTATCTAGTTTTAGTATACGGAATCTATGAATTATGGAGTGAATTAAATAGAATGCCAGGTGATAATGTAGCTCATTTTGCTCACTTGGGAGGAATGCTTATAGCATACCTAATATTACAATATTGGAAAAAAAAATATGGTACTTATTACTAAAATATGTCAAACTTTATAATTGAAGATTTCAAAAAAGCATGGAATAAAAAAGACAATGGACTTGTCAAAATAATTCTAATTAACGTTATTATATTTATAGGAATAAGTATTATAAAAGTTTTTCTTCAAATTGGAGGTTTAGAAATTTTATATATAAAGTTTTCAAACTCTTTAATGCTTCCGGCAGATTTAAAACAATTTATATTTCAACCCTGGTCTATAATTACATATTTCTTTCTGCATACAAATTTTTCTCATATATTATGGAATATGCTTTTTTTGTATTGGTTTGGAAAGATAATACAAGATAATATAGGAAATAATGCGATGATTTCTTTGTATGTGTTAGGTGGAATAATTGGTGGCTTATTATATATGGCTATCTATAATGTAATACCATATTATGGAAACCAAATTAATCAATCTTTAATGTTAGGAGCATCCGCAGGAGTTTTTAGTGTTGTTGTTGGTTCAGCTACACTTATACCAAACTATACATTTCGCCTGCTTTTTATAGGGCCTGTAAGAATAAAATATATTGCCCTTTTCTATGTAGCACTATCATTTTTTGATGTGACTGGAAATAATGCAGGAGGAGAAATTGCTCATTTAGGGGGAGCATTTATTGGCTATCTTTATATTAGACAATTACAAAATGGAAATAATATGGGAGATCCTATTATAAAAATTATAAACTTTTTTAATAAAAATAATTTCACAAAAACTAAAACTAAAAAAAATAAACAAAATAATAGTGAAGAAATTTCTCAAGATGATATAGATAAAATTCTTGATAAAATATCTGATAGTGGGTATTCTAGTTTAAGCAAAAACGAAAAAGAAAAATTATTTAAAGCAAGCAAAAAATGAAATTTAAATTCCTTATTCTTTTATTAATTATTTTGAGTTGTTCTAAAAATATTTCAGAAAATAGTGTAAAAGAATTAAATCTAAATAAAGAATTAGCTAGTAAGCTAATAGAGCTATCTATTAATTGTGTAGATAAAAAATATCCTTATAAAATTGGTTATAGGTATATTGATTCTACATGGATTAAACCTCATTATGAAATAACACCATCATTCTATGGTTGTTGGGACTGGCATTCAGCTGTTCATGGCCACTGGAGTATGGTAAAAATATTAAAAGAATTTCCAAATATTAAAGAAGCTAAAACAATTAGAGAAAAACTTAGAAAAAATTTAAATAAAGATAACCTTGATAAAGAACTTGAATTTTTTCAAAATGATTTTGCTAAAGGGTTTGAAAGAACTTATGGTTGGGCCTGGCTAATGCTGTTATATTCTGAGCTTATAACCTGGGATAATGTTGAAGCAAATAAATGGGCTAAAAATTTAAAACCATTAATTGATTTATTATCAAGCAGAACAAGAGATTTTTTAAAAATATTATCAAAACCATTAAGACCTGGAACACACTCTAATACTGCTTTTTCTTTCTCATTAATGTTTGAATATGCAGAAAAAACAAATGATATAGAATTAATGAAAGCTATTAAAAACTATAGTATTAAACATTTTAGTTATGATAAGGATTGCCCAGTTAATTATGAACCATCAGGAACTGATTTTATATCTCCATGTTTAGCTGAAGCTGAGCTAATGTCAAAAATATTGAGTAGAAAAGAATTTAATATATGGATAAATAAATTTTTTCCTAGTTTCAATGAAAATGAATTTAAAAATATCATCAACCCTCCAATCGTACTTGATCCACAAGATCCCGGAATTGGACACTTAATTGGATTAATGTTTCATAGGTCTTGGACACTTAAAAAAATATCCTCAAGCATAGACAATAATAAATCAAGTAAACTTCTAAGAAATATTTCAAATAACCATTCTATAAAGGGTTTTGATATAATGTTTGATAGTGGTTATGGAGGAGAGCACTGGCTTTCAACCTTTGCTATATATAATTTTACTAGATAAAATTATCTCTCCTTTTCTAGATATAAAGTGCCTACTAACTTATCTTTTCTTCTTTCATATGTTGTTCCATAATACTCCACAGGAGTTACTTCATAATAATAAAAATCTGTTTTAACATCTTGAGAATTGACTGAATTTGATCCATTCCATATTTTATCTCCTTTAATATATCCTGAATATACTAGTCTTTGATATCTATCATAAATTTTTACTTCAAAACTAATATACTTCTCGAGTATATTTTCATATTTTATTACAAAGAAATCATTAAAATCATCTCCATTTGGAGTAAAATAGTTTGGAAGTTTATATTTAGGCTTTAATACATTTTCTATATAGATATACACTTTAGCGATAACAGCACACCCCTCATAATCACTTACACTATATGTTATTGTATCATAACTAGCTGGTGATACATCATAATTAAAAGTTATGGTTCCATCGAGATTGGTTATAGCTTCACCAAAAGAAGGGCCACTTATTATATTTATACTTGTAGTATCTATCTCTGAATCTGGATCCGAATCATTATCAAGAACAGTAATTATTCTAGAACCAGCTATACTGCCATCAACTATTATTGAGTCATCAAGAGCAATAGGGCAATCATTTTCATAATTTATAATTATTGTTACTGTTGCGGTAGAATCACATTTATTAAAACCATCATCAGATAAGATATAATCAAATGTTATTATTTCTGGTCCTGGAGAAGAAATATTTTCAGGAGCAGCATAAGTTATTGAACCATCTAAGTCCCAACTAAAACCACCTAGAGTAGGAGGAGTTGTAATGTTTATCTGTAGCGGATCTCCTTCTATATCAAAATCATTGAAAATTAAAGTTGTGTCAATTATATCACCTTCATTAATATTAAATATATCATCTACAGGTATTGGGCAATCATTAACAGGATTAATACATAATGTTACTTTTACTATTTCACTAATTAAGTCAGTATTATCTTTTGCATAATAAGAGAATGAATCAGAGGTTGATTCTCCTCCATCATGGGTATAAATAAATGTTCCATTAGGATTTAAAATTAATGTTCCATGAACAGGATAACTTACTATAATTGCTTGCAATGTAGATCCTGTATCTAAATCATAATCATTAAACAAAACACCATCATCATAAGTCAATGTCTGTATAAAACCACCTTCATCTACACAAGGGTATGTGTCTCCAACAGCAACAGGTGGAGTATCAGGAACAGGTGTAATTCTAATAATTACAGTAACAGTATCATCAAGGCATTCCCCATCATTAAGTAAATATGTAAAAACATCCTCAAAATTTTCACTGTGATCATGAGTATAATCAAAAGATCCATCTGACTTTAAAACAACTGTACCAAAGCTTGTTGGTGATAAAATTTTAATTTGTAAAATATCACAAGGATTCTGATCAAAATCATTGCTAAGTACACCATTAAAAGCATCTATATTTAATGTTCCACCTTCATCAACACCAGTATACAAATCATCATTCCCAATAGGGCAAATATTTATAATATTAATTTTTGCTGTATCTGCAACTGCAGTTGTATCTTCTCCATCAGTAACATAATAAGTAAAAAAGTCTACATTAGGAGTATCGGAACAATCATGATCATATGTAAATGTTCCATCAGGCTCAATAATAAAAGCTCCATGAGTTGGAGCATCTAAAAGTATTACAGTCATTATATCCTGTGGATCAATATCATTATCATTTAGCAGCACACCATCTTTTAAATTAGTATTCAAAACTTCTCCTTCATTAACTGAATATGTTTCACCAATTGAGATAGGAACTCTATTTAATATTGTAATACATACTTTTGTAACCAATAATGAGAAGTCAGTTCCATCATAAAGTCGATATGTAAAACATACCTCATTAGGCTTATCTGTTCCATCATGAATATAGGTAAATGATCCATCATCATTTAATGTAAGATCTCCATTAGATGGGTTATCAACAATAAATATTTTTAATACATCACCATCATCATCAACATCATTTGAAAGAAGTCCTTTCAAAGCATCAACAACTAAGGTATCTCCTTCATTAACAGAGTAATTATCATCGGTCCCGACAGGTAAATCATTGACAGGATTTATTATTATGTATACCATTGCGGTACTATCACATGCTGATGGATCTACAACTTTATACTGTACGCTATCAATTTTAGTTTCTCCTCCATCGTGAGTATATGTAAGTCTACCATTAGGAAATATATTAACAACTCCATGATTAGTATTACTTCCACTTAATTTTTCTGCTCTAAGCGCATCACCATCCACATCTATGTCATTGAGCAACACACCTGTAGTGTCAAGTGTAGCTCCCTCATCTACATAAAAAGTATCAACAACTGCAACAGGACAATCATTAACAGGAATTATTTTAATTATTATATTAGCTGTATCCCCATCACAAAGTCCATTATTTATATTATATGGAATGGTATCATTAAACTCACTTCCATCATGCGTATATTCAAATTTTCCATCAAAAGTTGGAGTTATAACTCCATGATCTGCAGATTCCCACCAACTTACAAAAAGTGTATCACCATTAGCACCATTATCATTTAATAGAATACCACAGATTGTATAAGTTGAATCTCCTTCATCGTAAAGATATGTTCCATCTAACCACTTCCATCCACCTGTAGGTTCTACAAAGAAAATATCTGTTTCATCTTGCCATAGTCCAAAATGTAAATTTTTATTAATCCATGGTATAACAGCATCATTTTCTGCTTTTGTCTTTAACATTGCAAGAGTTCCTCCAGCTGCTACTGCAGCAGTTCTAGCATCCGCCCATAGTGAAGATGTGTTTGATTCAAAATACGTATGTCCATCATACTGACCTAAATATGTATAACCTGGTTTAGAAGTTATAATAGCACCTACCTCCAAAAGGTGAGGATTTATTTTTGATATATTTTTCTCATCATTCCAAGTTCCATTAGAATATATTTCAGCAATGTTTTCTCCAGGTTGATCATTTGGTTCACCTGTAGACCAATTTGCATTGTTTGATCCAGGGTTAGTAATGGTTGTATTACACGTATCAATTGTTAAACTTCCACCCTCAAGTATTTCATAAACATCATCTTTTGGAAGAGGACAATCATCTACAGGTTTAATTATCACATAAATCGTAGCAGTATCTCCATCACATATACCATCATTTGCAACATAAGTAAGACTATCAAGAATTGTTTCAGAGCCATCATGGATATAAGTTAAAGTATCACCACTAATAGTACCTATTCCATGCTGAGGGTCACTAATTTTTTTAGATGTCAGAGTATCACCTTCTTCATCAGAGTCATTAAGTAAAATTCCTGGAGGATCAAGTATAACTGTACCTCCCTCATCAACATAAATAGTATCATTTTGACTTATAGGGCAATCATTAACTGGATTTATATTTATAATTACTTTACCAGTTGATATACAATCCCCATCACTAAGATCATAGAAAAAGTTATCTTGTAAATCAACATTATTACCATCATGAACATATGTGAAAGACCCATCGCTATCAAATGATGTAATAACTCCGTCATCGGGTAAATTAGCAAGTGAGGTTTTTAATCCATAATAAAGACCCATTACCTCAGCACGAGTTAATGTCTGACTGAAAATATAAACTTCATCTATTTTTCCCCACAAATGATTTCCTGATAATCCTTTACCCATTATTAATCGAGCCTTTGCACTAGATAATGAACTATTGTTAAGAGTCTGAGAAAAAATCTCTACATTATTTAAATAAAACTTATAATCATCACCATTCTTTGTAAGAACAAAATGATACCACTCGCTATTATTTAATGCTCCACCAATACCTGAAGGTAATCTTACTGTGTAACCAACCCCATTACCAATTGCAAATGATATAAGTCCATCTTTTGTACTTATAGTCAATCCATTCTCTTGGCCTGCTATAGGGAAATTTAGTATGGTAGAATTCTTATTCTTATTATATGGGAAAAACCATCCTGAGATAGAATAATTTTTTCTACTTAAACTTAATACATCATGACTTACTTCAATAAATGCACTATCTCCATCAAAGACATATGCATTTTTATCTTTTGGAGGAATAAATCTATCATATGTAGGTGTAGGCGGATGAGAATATCTAATCCCGACAGGAGTAGGGCCAGGTGTATTCGCTCCAGCTGGAACAGGAAGACTAGTAGTATCCATATTTCCACCTTTTAAGGTACCATCAAAATTATTTGAACTCAAGTCAACTGCTGCTGCAAAAGTTAAAATTGAAGGTACAGTATCTATCAAATCAACAATTAATGGTTTTCCTGCTACAGTATCATAAAATTCATTCATTGGATAAAATGCAATCAAACTATCTATTATCATAGGTGTTGTTCCAATATCTATATCTGTATCATTATTCATTATCGCTGGAAGGCTCAAGTATGATCCAGTACCTGGAATAATCAAAGTTCCACCTTCATCAACAGTATATACATCCTCAACAGCAACTGGGCAATCATTAACAGACAAAATATTTATAAAAACAGTTGCCATTGCACACTCATTTGGGAAATGAGGTAAATCTACTATGGTATATTGAAAAGAATCGAAATTTGTTTCTGAACCATCATGAACATAGGTAAATGAACCATCAGGATAAATTGTATCTCCAACAACAACACCATGAGATGGTTTTGTTAAAGACAATATCAATAGTGAGTCACCTTCTTCATCAATATCATTTTTTAAAACACCACCATAATTAACACCAGTTAATGATTTCATTAATTCGTTATATCCATAATTTGCAATATTAGCATTAACTGTTCCACCTTCTGTGGTTGAATAGTAGTCAGGTAGAGCCTGTGCACATGAGTTATCAGGACCAAAAATTAACATAATAGAATCCACAGTACAACATGCTCCAACAGCAGCAAGGTCACATGACTCATAATAAATTTCATCTCTTAAGTTATTACCTCCATCATGTTCAAATGTAAATGAACCATCAGCATTTACAACAGCGTCCCCAATTGAAGGAAGTTCATACATACACGATCCATCGGGATTTTGATATTCTATCGGGCAACCAAATGGTCCCCCAAAACCAATAGGTCCTCTAGTGTAAATTGAATCTCCTTCCTTATCACTATCGTTGACGATAATACCTGGACTTGGAATATCCATAGTACCTCCTTCATCCATATTTTCAACCCATGTTGTATCTCCCGTGTATACAAAAAGTGTATCCCCACTTACATCAGTATCTACACTATCAATAGAAAGTCCAAGATCTGTTAAATACTCATTTATGGATTTACCATCTCTTAAGCCAAGGCTATTATATCCATCTAACTTTGTTTCTGGGCAATCATTCACTGGGTTTATAGAAATAAATACGGTATCTGGTTGACTAAGACAAATACCATCAAATGCTTTATATACAAAAAAATCGGAAGCATCTTCTCCTCCATCATGTATATATTTAAATGAACCATCTAGATTAANTACAATTTTTCCACTTTTAGGAGGAGTCTCAATAACTGAAGTTATGGAATCNTCGTTAACATCTGTATCATTTTCTAATATTCCTGGAGAGTCTACTTCAAGTGAATCATTTTCATTTACCGGATAAAAATCTTGATTGACTTGTGGGCAATCATTTACTTTCACAAATACTTTTGCTATTCCATCATAATCATTTCCACCACCTGGAAATGGAGGGTAACTTACTAGTAGCTTATATGAAAATGAATCTAATTTAGGAGAGGAACTTCCATCGTGAGTATAAGTAAAAGAGCCATCAGAATTTAATTGAAATGCAGAAGTTATATCATTTTTTGGGTATGTTATAATGTAAGAGTTTTTCGTTGCACCAGTAGGAATTGGATCATTTATTAAAACACCTGGGGCTGCTATGGTTATAGAAGCACCTACCCCAACAACAAATGTATCAGCTACAGGCAATGGAACTGTGTTATTTATAGTTATTCTAATTGCAGCTGTTTTTTGACATTGGCCATCATCCACAGTATATTCTCCAACTAAATTTATTGGATCACTACCAGGAAGATAAGCCGGAGCAGTATAAGTATATGTTCCGTCTTTGTTAAGCTTAAAATCACCAAGATCAGGAGATAAAGAGTCTGTGTAGCTAACATTTAAAGTATCTGAAATCCCTAAAACAAATTCAACATCAGTATCATTTGAGAGAACATCTCCTGTAACTGTATTACCTTCTTCAACATTAATACCATCCGCAAGAGGTTGAGGGCAATCATTTACTGGCGTTACACAAATTCTTACAATAGCATTACTTGTAAATCCATTTCCATCCGTTATTCTATATGAAAATTGATCAAGTCCAGAAGGTGTTTCATCACCAGAATGTGAATACTTAAATGTACCATCAGAGCAAATTCCTGGAAGACCAGTAGATGGACAAGTAACAAATCCATCAGATGCTGGAGCTAGTAATGCTAAAGTTAAATTATCTGTAATAGGATCAAAAAGTTCCATTTTATTAGATCCGGAAATAAATAAAGAATCATTACCTAGTAAGCCATTTGCTTTATCACTAATCGTTAAAGCTCCTCCTTCTAATACACAATTTGAACCATTATAAATATCAGTTACTGCCACTGGAGGTATTTCATCATCAACTATAAAAACAGAAACTCTCTGAGTAGTAATTTGAAGAGCACTAATTAAAGAGCTTATTTCTACTACAATTTTTTCATTAGGATCCTGCAAATTATCATCTATTGCAGTAATTTGTACTGTTCCCACAGTATCTCCAGCTGCGATGGTAACAGTAGTTGAAGCACTAGAAAAATCAGTATTTAGTGTAGCTGTAGAAGAAAACCCTTCAAAATCTAAAGTTATAGTTGAGTTAGAAGAATGGATTCTGCTTAATGATACCTTGACTGTTGCAACTCCACCATTTTCAGCAATTTGAGTTGTATCAACAGATAAAGTAACAAAAGGAGGTTCATCATCAATAATAGTGAAACCTATAGAATCATTCTTAATTGTTCCAAGCCCAGAAACTATATTCATATTTTTTGCATAGAAAATTTCATTAGGTTCATAATTTGTATCATTTTCAGTTGTAATTTCAAAATTTACAGATGTAGATCCAGAAGGGATTGTAACAGTTGGTGAACTAAATTTAATATCAACTGAAGAGGCTGAATTATTTTTTGGAGTTCCATCTGGATTTTTAGGTGAAGTGGATCCTACTTGAATTGTAATATCTGATGATATAGCTTCATTAATAGATGTTGTTAATTGTGCAATCTCTGCAGCTTCATCTAGAATAGTATCAGAACCAACAAGTGCAAGAGAAATAATAAGATCATCATCTCTTATCGAAACTGTTTTCTCATTTGAGGATCCTACTGAACCAGTATTTACTGAATTAATCTTTATTATAATTGTTTCATTTTCTTCAACATTCGAATCATTTAATGCTTTGATTTTTAAAAATCCAGAAGTATTTCCTGCTGGAATAGTAATTATTTTTTCATTTGCATTCGTTGCATTAGTAATTGCATAGTCTGTTGAAGATGATGTTCCTGTTATTTGTAAAGTAGCATTAATCTGAGAACCTGCAGCGGTTGACAATTCCACTGTCACTATTACTTCACCTCCATTTTCATCAATTGAAGTTTTATCAACTTTCAATGTTGCGGTCTGAGCACTTGTCATTGCAACATTTAAAAAAGAAAAAAGAAAAAAGAAAAAAGATATTTTTTTCATAATAATTTTTAGGAAGCTACAAATATAAATATTTCAAATCCCCAAGAGAATAAATTAGTTAATTTTGATAACGTAAAAATTATGGTAAAAATTTTACTTTTTATTAGCTAATTGGCCACATGCAGCATTAATATCTTCTCCTCGACTTCTTCGAACTCCAACATTCAAACCTTTTTTTTCTAAAAACTCTATAAAAATATTTGTTTTTTCAACTGAAGATTTTTGATACTCAAGCCCCTCAACTGAATTATACTCGATTAAATTAATCTTTGACGGAACATGTTTTGTGAAATTATACAAATCTTTAGCGTCTTCTAATCCATCATTAACATCTTTTAAAAGAACATATTCATAAGTAACTTTCTTTTTTAATTTAGAAAAATAATATTTTAAAGAATCCCTTAATGAAGAAAGAGAATTTGACTCTCCTATAGGCATAATAGTCTTCCTCTTTTCTTCAGATACAGCATGTAATGATAAAGCTAAATTAACTTTAACTCCATCATCTGCTAATCTTCTAATCATTTTTGAAATTCCAGATGTGGAAAGAGTTATTCTTCTTGGAGACATATTTAATCCTTCTTCAGAAGTTAAATAATTTATAGATTGGATAACATTCTTATAATTTAGTAGAGGTTCACCCATTCCCATAAAAACAATGTTTGATAATGGAATATCATATTTATTAATTGCTTGATTAGAAATCGATATAACCTGATCATAAATTTCTCCAGCTGAAAGGTTTCTAATTCTACCTATTTTTCCAGTTGCACAAAATTTACAACTTAAAGAGCATCCAACCTGAGATGAAATACAAGCCGTCATCCTCTTATTTTGTGGAATCAAAACTCCTTCTACTAAATTTTTATCATGAAGAATAAACCTAGACTTTATTGTCCCATCATTACTTTCTTCCTCCAAATCAGTAGCAATACCATTTATCGTAAATTCTTTTTTTAAAAGGGATCTATTAGAAAGGGATAAATTAGTCATTTCATCAATAGAAAGAGAAGATTTTTTCCAGAGCCATGAAAATATTTGTGAAGAAACATATTTTTTCATTCCGTTAGAAACACAAAAATCTGTTAGCTCCTCTATTGAACAATCTCTAATATCTTTTTTCAAAACAATTAATTTTTATTAGCACAAAGATATTAAAACCTTATATTTAAAAAATTTGTTTCTTGATTTATAAATGATACTAAAAAATATAATTCATAAAATTGGAAAAATAACGTCTTGGTTATCACTTGCGCTAGTTTTGCTAATTTCTTTAGATGTCTTATTAAGATATATTTTTAATTTTTCTGTTGCTGCAATGTATGAAATGGAGTGGCATATTTTTGCAATAATATTTTTATTAGCATCTCCTTTAACTCTTCAGAAAAACAAACATGTTAGAGTAGATGTTTTTTACAATACATTTTCAGAAAGAAAAAAAAATTTTATTGATTTAATAGGAAATGTATTTTTTCTTATCCCCTTTTCTTTTGTGATATTTTATACATCCATTCCATTTGTTGAAGATTCTTTTAAAATTTTAGAGTCAAGCCCTGATCCAGGAGGTCTACCATTTAGATTTATTATCAAATCGATTATACCAATTGGGTTTTCCCTTTTAATGATACAAGGAATTCTAAATACAATTGATAATATTCAAAATTTAAAAAATAAATGATGGATTACATTCCACTAATTCTATTTGGGCTGGTATTCTTACTAATTTTATTTGGATACCCAGTAGCTCTTACTCTTGGAGGAGTATCAGTTATAGCCGGAATAATTTTCTTTGATATTGACTTTTTTTACCTAGTATCTTTAAGAATTTTTGGTATAATGAACAACTTTGTTCTACTAGCTGTCCCTCTTTTTATTTTTATGGGTATGACACTTGAAAGATCAGGAATAGCAGAAAAACTTCTTGAGACAATGGCAATATTGTTTGGAAAAATTAAAGGTGGGTTAGCTTATTCTGTAATTATTGTTGGAGGAATGCTTGCAGCTTCCACAGGTATTGTTGGAGCAACAGTAGTTACAATGGGACTTATAAGTTTACCCACTATGATAAAAAGAGGATATAATATAAAATTAGCCACCGGAGTTATAGCTTCATCAGGAACTTTGGGACAAATTATTCCTCCATCAGTTGTACTCGTACTTTTAGGTAGTGTTCTAAATATATCTGTTGGAGATTTATTCACTTCAGCTTTACTACCTGGATTAACTCTTGTTTTTTTATATGTAATATATGTTTTTATAATATCAATACTATATCCCAATGCTGCCCCAAGCATGCCAGATGATTTAATAAAAAAATTTAAAAATGAAACAAAAATAGGAGAAATTATTAAAGCATTTCTTCTTCCATTTCTTTTAATATTTGCTGTATTAGGATCCATTTTTGCAGGTATAGCATCCCCAACTGAAGCGGCTGGTGTTGGAGCAATGGGTGCTCTTATCTTAAGTTATTTTCAAGGAAATATGAATATAAGAAAATTAAAAATAGTAATGGAAGAAACTACTAGCTTAACATCAATAGTATTTATGATACTTATTGGAGCAACATCATTCTCTCTTGTATTTAGGGGACTTGAAGGTGATAAAATTTTAGTTGATTTAATTACTCAAGCAAATCTAAGCCCAGAATTTTTCATTCTATTAATATTATTAATTGTTTTCATAGCTGGTTTTTTTATAGATTTCATTGAAATTATTTTTATAATAGTTCCCGTTATAACTCCGATATTGGTAGCATTAAATATTGACCTTATCTGGATAGGAATTTTATTAGCTATTAATTTACAAACATCTTTTTTAACACCACCATTTGGGTTTTCACTATTTTATTTAAAAAGTGTGGCTCCCAAAGAAATAAAAACTAAAGACATATATTACGGGGTTATTCCTTTTGTCTTTATTCAATTACTATTTTTAATTTTTCTATTTTTTAATCCAGATTTTATTTATATAATTCCTAATTTCCTAAAAAGTTAAAGATCGTAATAAACTCTATCTCCAACATTTGACCAGTCTTTAAATGAAATTCTAAATTTTTCATATGCCTCAAAAATTTTTTTACTTTTTGGGTCACCTTCAATAAGTTCATCTATAACTTCTTTTGACTTTTCTTTAAATGATTTCAAAACATCTTTTGGAAATTTTTTAAGCTTTACATTTTCTTCATTTATAAGTTTATTAAGATATAAACTGTTCTTAGAATCAAACTCACAATGCATCCAAATATTTAAAGCTTCAATCCCTCTTATAATTATTTCTTGAAGATCAGAAGGGAGTTGATAAAATTTTTCCTTATTAACAATCATTTCTAATACTCCTCCAGGTTCATGCCATCCAGGATAATAATAATACTTTGCAACTTGATAAAAACCCATTAAATAATCATGATAAGGACCTATCCATTCTGTTGCATCAATTACCCCTCTTTCAAGATTAGTATAAATTTCACCACCAGCAACAGTAACTGCTGTACCACCAGATTTTGAGAGAACTTTTCCACCAAAACCAGGCATTCTCATTTTTAATCCTTTTAAATCAGAAATTGAATTGATTTCTTTATTAAACCAACCTCCCATTTGAATGCTTGTATTTCCTCCAGCAAAAGGGAGTAAACCAAAAGGATCATAAATTTCTTTATATAGCTTATGACCTCCACCAGAAATAATCCATGAATTCATTTGTTTAGAATTCATCCCAAATGGTACAGAAGAAAAAAATTGAGCAGCAGGAATTTTTCCAGCCCAATAGTAAGAAGCTCCACTTCCCATTTCAACAGCCCCATTACTTACCGCATCAAAACATTCTAAGCTTGGAACTAACTCCCCACCTCCATATACTTTAATATCAAGTCTACCACCAGACATTTTTTTTACCCATCCAGAAAACATGTTACATCCCTCTCCTAATACCGGCATATTTGGAGACCACGTTGTAACCATCTTCCACTTATAGTTTTTATTAAAATTTATATTTATAGATTTTTTTACTTTCTCTTCTGCAGGATTCACACATGA
>JGI26060J43896_10000488_pt1 | contig 14472 bp, 10 predicted proteins | sample MarorgKNORR_S2LV_6_FD_43896 | JGI IMG/M metagenome (IMG submission 43896) | reverse complement strand
CGTTGCGAGGCGTTGCGGAAAAGCCCGACATGCGACAGCGTCCGAACTTGGCTGTCCGTGATCGCGCCGTAGGTATGTTCGCGGTTCATGTTCGCACCGGTGATGCCGAGGACATACCCGCCCGCCCGGCTGTGGCAGGTCATGCAGTCGGCCCGGCTTGGGAACACCCAGTCCTGCCGCCGAAACTCTCCGGGCGACTTGGCATCGGGCACGCGAAAGNTCGCCTTGGCCCCGGCGGGGCCGACCAACTCGGCGTTGNTTTGTGCCTCGTTCCAACGGTACGAGTAGCCGACCCACTCGTTCTGCTGGCGCAGCATGATCCGGGTCTCTACCCGGAACGGCCCGGCCAAACCGCGATGATCCTCCCGCTCGACTGAGAGCGTCTGTACCAGCGCCGTGCCGTTCGGGAACTGCCACGCGCCGCCTCGATTGTACCCAATCCGCTCGTCGCCGGGCACCGCCATCCATCGCTTAGCCAAAGCACCGTCATTCCAGCCGGAGGCGATCACCGAGTAACCAATCACGCCGGGCTTCATTTCGTACGCCTCGGTGTCGGCGAACAAGCCAGTCTCGCTCAACCTCGTCGGGAACGGTGCCGACTGCCTTATTCTCGGCTGCGGCGCAAGTCGGTAAAAGCCGCCGGCATGATCAACGACCAGCAACTCACCGGTGTTCGTCGTCGCAAACCCGGCGATCGCGAGCGAGGTGTCGGCCAGTTCCCAATGCGACACGACCTTCTCGCCATCGTGCTTGATGCCCCAAATCTTGCCGGTTTCGTAGTCGCCGTAAATGTAGTGCCCGCGCAAATCCGGCCACTTCGCGCCGTGATAAACCACGCCGCCAGTGATCGAGCGCGCCTCCGAGTGCGGATGCTCGGCCGTCGGCAACGTAAGCGGATGCGGCCCCAGCTTGCGGTTGATGTAAAACGGGTGGCTCCCCTCGTAAACACTCCAGCCGTAGTTTTCGCCGGGCCNAACCANATGTACCGTCTCCCACAAATCCTGCCCGTTGTTGCCAACCCAAACCTGCCCNGTCAGCGCGTCAATGGTAAGCCGCCACGGATTGCGCAGGCCGTAGGCGAACAACTCGGGCCGCGCGTTCGGCAGGTCGACNAACGGATTGTCCGNCGGGATGACGTACGGCTTTTCCGGCGTGCTGTCGCGGATGTCGATGCGCAGCACNCTGCCGAGAAGGTCATCTAGTGTCTGGCCGGACAACCATTTGTCCGAGTCGCTCGTGCCATCCCCGGTTGAAATATAGAGCATACCGTCGTGCCCGAACGCGATGCCACCGCCGTCGTGCCCGCCGGACCGCCACTCGAGGATGACGTGCTCACTTGCGGGATCGACCACCCACTCCGGTTCACGCTGGACGACGAACCGTGAAATCCGATTCGCCTTACTGCCATCGAACTTGTCCATTCGCAGGTTGCTGAACAGATAAAGCTGACCGTTGTCCGCGTAATCGGGATCGAAACAGAACGAGTACGCAATGCGTCCACGCAACTCGATTGCCTGGGTTCGCTCCGCCACCTTCGGCTCATCGCGGAACGTGACCAACTCGGTTGGCTTCCCGCTCGACTCGTGCAGCAACGCGAACATCCGGTCGCTGCCCGGCTCGGGGGCGATGAATATCGGCGCATGCCAAGCTTGGCTTTTGTACACTGGCTCGACCGTGAACGGCAACGGCGGCTCGGGCGTGCCGACGAGGCGGGTGTTTTCCCAGCGCTCGCGCTTGGCCAAGCCGTACGGCTTCCCGTCCTGAGCGATCACGCCGGCAAGCAAGCCAAGCGACAGCCAGACGGCTATCAACAAGACGCCAGGGACGCCCGAATTAGCGAGACACTTCAGCCGGAACATGGGCGAGGAAAGTAGTGGCACCGGAACTGTTGGGCAAGGCCAGGCGCATCATCGAAGTGCTGCTAAAACACCACCCAGCATAGGAGTACCGTCACCACCAACAGGATCGCCGAGGCGATGACGCGATCCTTCGTGGGGAAGTCGAGGTTGAGCTCGGCCGTCCACGGCTTGGGCCGGCTGCGCTTAGCCAAGCGCTTGGCTTGGCCAAGGCCGGTGTCGGTGGCCAACGGCAACTCGCGGAGGTTGGGATCGTCGTAAGGCTCCTCCTCCGTCTCGTCCGGCGGAGCGAAGGTCAACGGCTCGTTCGCCTTGTGTGCCAGTTCGCCAACCTCCATGGTCAGCGCCTCGCTTGGGTCGGCCTCAACCTCCAGACTGGCCGTCTTGGCCACGGTGGGTTTGCCTTCCCTCGTCGGTTCAGTGGTTTCAACCTCCGAATGCCCTGCGGTAAACCCGACCGACTCCGGCTCGGCAGTTTCGCCGCTTTCGGATTCCTCCTCCGGCGGACGCTTGGCCAGCTCGATTTCCCCGAAGCGTTCCCCCTGAATGGCGATCAACTGCCTGAGCTTGGCCAGCTCGAGCACGGCAAGAAAGGTCGCGATGACCTCAAACCGGCTTCCGGCCGATTCAAACAACTCGATGAACCGGATCGATTCGCGTTTCTCAAGAATTTCCAGAATGAGGGCGATCTTCTCAGTGACACTCCATTGGTCGGCAACGATCTCCCCTCTGTTGGCGGCACGTTGTTTTTCCGTTTCATCAAACCGCTTGAGCACCTGGTTCACGGCGCCGATGAGATCGAAAATGGACGCTTCCCTCGCTGCTTGCGGCGGCAGCGGCGGCACTTTCGGCTTGGCTCCCTGCCGCTCAAAACTCTGTTCCCGCTCCCAAGCCATCCGCCGGAAGTCATCAGCCGCATCCTTGAATTTCTTGTACTCGACGAGCTGGCGGATCAGATCCCAACGCGGGTCCTCCTCCTCGTCCTCCTCGGAAAGCACCTGCAAATCAACCGGGAGCAGTTCCTTGCTCTTGATGTACATCAGCGTGGAGGCCATGACGATGAACTCGCCGGCGAGCTCGAGGTCGAACCGCTTCATCAGGTCGATGTATTCGCAGAACTGGTTGGCCAGCTTGACCATGTCCACCTCGTAGATATCGACCTCTTCCTTGCGGACGAGGTGCAGCAACAGATCCAGCGGCCCCTCGAACACTTCGAACTGGTATCGCAAATCGCTCATTGGCCTGCCGGGAGGGGTTTCAGCGCGGGAACAATTTGGTTGACCACTCGCAGCTTCCAGTCGGCGAACGCCTCGCCGGTGGTCAGCACACCGTACGTGTCGAACTTGTAACTGTTGCCTCGGCCGTAGTAGCTGTCCGGGGCGACGTTGAAGGTCCACACGGAGCCGTCCTTCAGCGGCCGAGCCGCGCTGTGCTCGAGCTTGCATTTGCCGCGCAGAACCGACGCCGTGGCGTCGGCCTTGGCTAGGCTGTCGTGTTCGTGCCAATGGCGAAACAGTCCGTTGCCGGCGACCAAGCGGCGCATCATCGGGTTGACCGCGGAGGAATGTTGGTGCGCCCGGAACACGCCGCGCACCCTGGCCTTCGCACCGGCGGAGGCGTCGAGCACGATTCGCGTGCCGGACTTGCCGTACACGAACCCGCGCCCGTCCATGTAGCCGAGCCCCGGCTCGCTGGCGAACACGGTGAAGTCGTTCCACATGAAGCCGTTAATCAGAGGCGACATCGGCGCGAGGGGCGTGTGGTCGAGAATCTTGGATTTCAAAAAGGACTGTCGCAAAGGATCCGCCGATTGCAGCAACCCCGGGTGCTTCGCCAGGAACGTGCCGCCGGTCACTTCGCCGAGCAGTTGATACGCCACCGCCGGCTTGGCATCGAGCAACGCGCCTGGTAGGTATCCCGGCTCCATGCCGCCGTGGTTGCACTGGATAAAATCCGTGCCGCTGCCGACGTAAACCACAACCGGAAAAAAATCGTACAACCGGCCGATCAGCGCCGGTTTAAACTTTGTGGCGTATTTTTTCTGGCACTCGGCAAGGAAGCCGTAGGTCGAGATCATCTGCACGTCCTCGTGATTGCCGCGCGCCATGAACACATGTTCCGGGTTGGCGAGCTTGAGCCGCAGCAGCGTGTAGAGCACCTCGATGCCGTAGTTGCCACGATCCGTGTAATCGCCGAGGAACACCATGTAGCTGTTCGGCTTGGCCAAGCGGAAGCCGTCGAGCGTGCCGGCTTGGTTAAGCGAACCGAGCATGGCGATGAATGAGTGAATGTCGCCGTGAAAATCGCCGTGAAAGATCACCTCGCTGCCGGCCGGCACCTGCAGCTTTTGCGCGAACGGCTGAAACGGAATTGGCGGATTCAGGAAATAGGCGCGGTTGGTGTTGAAAAACTCGGTCACCTTTGGCTTGCCGCCGACCCAGTTCGCAGCGGATTCCATCGAACCGGTCTTGAACGACTCGAACGCCGCCAGTAACGCCTTGGCCACCTCCTCAAAATCGGGCAACGCAGTCTCAAGTTTGGTCGTTGCCGCTTGGCGAAGTAGGACGCGGTTGGCCGGCAGTTCGGCGCAGGCACTCTTCCAATCGGCAAATGTAGGATATGCAGATGACTGGTAGGCGACCCTTTCGGCCAAGGTGGATTGCGCCAAGCCTAGCACCAGCACTAACAAGAGCGCTTGGCCAATCACACTCCGGGGGTGGCATCTCCTTGGCAACATCATCCAACCGGTCTGACAGAAATTGGGCCTGCGCCATTCAAATTACAAGGCAAAAGGAAAACATTGCGAACGGGAGTCCCGCCGCCTAGCATTTACGCCATCTGACTGACTCATGAGCAAATTAAACCTGCAAAAACATTTTCCCGCCCGCCAATTCATTACTGTATTCGCTTTTGCCATCTGCACCGTGTGGACTCAGGCTGGCGACTGGCCGCAATGGCGCGGCCCCACCTCGAATGCCCAGGTGGCCAAGGGCGATCGGCTCCCCGCAAGACTGGGCGATTCCCCCAAGGTCGTCTGGCGTATCGATGTTGGCCCCGGCCATTCCGCGCCTGTGACACAGGGCGATCGACTCGCAATCGCTGAGGAAAAAGATGGCTTTGAGACGCTACGCCTGCTCGATAAACGCACTGGCAAGCTGCTTTGGGAAAAGGCGTTCGGCGAAACCTACGAGGATCGCTTCGGCGCAGGCCCACGTTGCACCCCGCTCTTCGACGGCGACCGGATCTACGTGCAGACCTGCCGGGGCGAACTCAGTTGCCTAAGTGTCAAGGACGGCTCCACGCTCTGGGGCGTCGACTATCAGAAAAAATTCAAGGTCAAGTGGATCAAGAACAAAAGCCAAAATGAAGCCGCGGCAGCGCGCCGGGGCTACAGCGGTACACCGCTGGTCGAAGGAGATCATCTCATTTGCCAGGTCGGTGGCGTCCCCGGAACCGGCGTGGTTTGCTTCGACAAATTAAGTGGCAAAGTCGTCTGGAAATCGCAGGACGACCTGGCGAGCTTCGCCAGCCCTTTGATCATGACGCTTGCCGGGAAGAGGCAATTCGTCACGCTCGCCACCGAGAAGATTCTCAGCGTGGATACTGAAAACGGCGAACTGCTCTGGAGCCAACCCGTTCCCACACTCTACTTTCGCAATGTCGTCACGCCGATCGCCGCCGGCAACAGCGTGATCGCCGCCTCCCATTCCGAGGGCATGCTCTGTATGAGCGGCACCGGCAGTAATGGCAAAGCCAACCGAAAATGGAACGCCCCCAAGCTCAAGATCAACCTCGCCACGCCGGTCGTCGTGGACGGCAGCCTGTACAGCTTCGCCGAGAAGGATCGGTTCATCTGTGTTGACACCGCCACGGGAAAACTGAACTGGGAGGAAAGCGGCTTCGGCAAGTTTTACGCCTCAACGCTGACCGACGGCAAACGAATGCTCGTGCTCGGCCAAATGGGTGAACTGGTACTGCTCAAAATCAACCCGAAGGAATACGAGGAGCTGGACCGAATGCAGGTCTGTGGCAAAACCTGGAGTTTCCCCGCCTACGCCGACGGCCAACTCTTCGTCCGAGACCAGAAAAGTCTCCAGTGCATAAAGCTCACCGGCGAATAACCCCTTTGGCCAAGCGCTTGGCCGGCATCAGACGGTTTCCGGCGTGGGGTGAATCCACGGGGCGCGGTAGGGGCGGTTGAGCAGTTTGTTGGCCTCGGGGTCGTCGATGACGGTGTGTGTCTTTGCGTCCCATCGCAATGCACGCCCGCCCAGCCGCTGTGAGAGGTTGGCCAGGATGCAACTGACGGTGGAGATGTGGCCCTGCTCGATGTCGGCAACGGGGCGGCTGCGCTTGGCCACGGCATTAAGGAAATCAATCATGTGCACCCGCACCGCCGGGGCGACGTGCCGCTCGAGCGCCTTCTCGGTTTTGTCCTCGGGGTATTCCTCGAGTTCCATATTGACGTCGCGATGTACCGGCTTGGCCCCGCCGCCGCGCGGGATGAAGTCGTAGCTGTTCACGCTCAATTTCAGCGTGCCCTTGTCGCCGTAGATGAACGCCGCCCACGGGTAGTCCGGGTCGGGCGCGTGGCCCCAGGCGCGGTGCTGCCAGACGACCTGCAGGTCGTCGAAGTCGAAGCATGCTGTCTGTGTGTCGGTGGTGTTGGCCTTGGCCTGTTTGTCGACGAGAATGCCGCCCTGCGACACGATGCTGCTTGGCCAGCCGAGGTCGAGCATCCAGCGGACTGTGTCGAGCATGTGCACGCACATGTCGCCGACGATGCCGTTGCTGTACTCGGTGAACGCCCGCCAGGTGCGCGGATGGCAAAGTTCGCTGTACGGTCGCCGCGGCGCCGGGCCGCTCCACATGTCGTAGTCGAGATTCGCCGGCGGATGGCTGTCGGCCGGGTTGCTCCGGTTGCGCATGTGGTAGTAGCAGCAAACTTCGGCGTGGGCGACGTTGCCGAGCAGGCCCTTTGCGACGATCTGCTCGCGGGCCTCCATGAGGTGCGGCGTGCTGCGGCGCTGCGTGCCCACTTGCACGACGCGATTGTATTTGCGGGCAGCAGCGAGCATCGCCTGGCTTTCGACGACGTCGATGCTCGTCGGCTTTTGCACGTACACATCGCAACCGGCCTTGACGGCGGCGATCATCGGCAACGCGTGCCAATGATCCGGTGTGCCGATGAGCACGATGTCGAGTTTGTTTTCCTTGAGCAGCGTTCGGTAATCGCCGTAGGTCTTGGGGCGTTTGCCGGATTTTTGCCGCTTGGCCACAATATCGGCTGCGCCGGAAAGCATTGTGCTGTCCACGTCGGCCAACGCAACCACCTCGACGGGAGCAACTTGGATGAGCCGGAGCAAATCCACCTTGCCGTACCAACCGGTGCCAATCAGCGCCACGCGCTTGGTCGGGCCGTTGGCGATATCAGCGGCGGTCGGCGATGGACGAGTAAGCCAAACCAGCCGCGCTGGCTTCCAAAAAAGTTCGACGGTTCATGCGCTTTTTTTAGCCGCTTGGCTTCCCTTGTTCAAGCCTCGGCAAGCGACGGATTGCCCTTGGCCAAGCAGGCCGGTAGGCTCCCGGCCATGCGTCCGTACAGGTTGTTGTTTGTTTGCATGGGGAACATTTGCCGCTCCCCCGCCGGTGAGGCTGTGATGCGCCACTTGGTCAGGGCCGAGGGCTTGGCCGAGCGGAATCGAGTGCGACTCGGCCGGCACGATTGCGTTTCACACCAGCGACCCGCCCGACAAACGGATGCACGCGGCGGCGGCGAATCGCAGCATCAACACCGGCGGCCAGGCGCGGCAGATCTGCAATGACGACTACCGTTCGTTCGACATGATTTTGACGATGGACGACGAAAATCTGGTGAATGTCCGTAACATGGCACCGGCTGGGGAGTGGCCGGCGGAAGTGCGGCCGTTTTGCGACTTTGTCACCGGGTCAACCGCGACCGAGGTGCCCGACCCCTACTACGGCGGGCCGAAGGGATTCGAGACAGTGCTCGACCTGCTCGAGGACGGCTGCGCCAGTTTGCTCGAACACGTTCGCAGCCAAGTCGCCGATTAACCGCCAATGTGGGACGAGATCGTTGAGCAAATTTCCGCAACCACCGGGGTGGCGTTTCGCCTGCGCGATGCGCGACCGGTCGGCGGCGGGTGCATCAACGAGGCGTACCGGCTCGACGGCAATGGCGGCCCGTTTTTCGCCAAGCTCAACCGCGCTGACGAACTGGAAATGTTCGAGGCCGAGGCCGACGGCCTGCGCGACATCGCCGCCACCCAAACCATCCGCGTCCCCCACCCTGTTTGTCACGGCATCAGCGGCGGCCAGGCGTATCTCGTCCTCGAACACATCGAGTTGGGCGGTGGTGGCTCGCAATCGGAGCTTGGCCGGTGCTTGGCCAAGCTGCATGCCGTGCTGCAGCCGAACTTTGGCTGGCGGCGCGACAACACGATCGGCAGCACGCCGCAGCCGAACCCGTCGGGCGACGACTGGGTGGCATTCCTGCGCGAGCACCGGCTTGGCTTTCAGTGCCGCCTGGCCAAGCGCAACGCCCTGCGGCTCGACGGCGCGGACGACTTGCTCGGCCAACTCGATGGTTTTTTCGCCGGCTACGAGCCGAGGCCGTCGCTGCTGCACGGCGATTTGTGGAACGGCAACATAGCGTTCGGGCCGTGTGGCGAGCCGGTGATTTTTGACCCGGCAACGTACTGCGGGGACCGCGAAGCGGAGTTTGGGTTGACCGAAATGTTCGGTGGTTTTGGGAATGATTTTTGGTCGGCGTACGAGGCGGAGTGGCCGCTCGATCCCGGTTACCCGACGCGCAAGCTGCTCTATCGGCTTTACCACACGCTCAACCATTACAACATTTTCGGCGGCGGCTACGGCTCGGCGGCGGAAGGCATCGTCAGCCGTTTGTTGCGGGCGCTGTAAACAAAAAAGCCCCGGCCATGAGGGCCGGGGGCTGGTGGAAATTGGTTGAGTTACTCGTCTTCCTCGTCGGCGACAGCGCTTGGCCCGGCGACGGTGTGCTGTTCGATGGATTCGATCCGGTAGCGCTTGGCTTCGTGATCGACTTCAAACTCAGCTTCCTCGCCCGGTTTCTTGCCAAGGAACGCCTGCCCAAGAGGCGTGAGGTAACTGAGGATTTGATTGTCGGGATCGCCGTCCCAAGCGCCAAGGACGATGAAGGTCTCCGGCTTGTTTGTACTGAGGTTCGTCACGCCGACCTTGTTGCCGACGGTGACCTGATCGGTCGTTGCGTCGGAGAAGTCGGTGCCTCGGGCGCGCGTCAAGTCGACCTCCAACTCGCCCTTGCGGGACATCAGCAGTTTCTGCATTTCCTTGGCTGCCTTGAACTCGTGGTTCTCGCGCAGATCGCCGTAGCTTCGGGCAATGGCGATTTCCTTCGAGTTGGCCGGGATCTTCTCCTTGACCAGTTGCATGTACTCGAGTTTTCGCCGCTCAAGGCTGGCCCAGGAAACAATGAGGGCGTTGTCTTCCTTGGATTGTTCGCCGGAAATCATCTGCTGAATGGACGGGAACGCCTTGACGATCCGGCCCAGCAGCGAGCGTTTGTCCATGTCGTCAAAGCAGTTGGTCGCCTGTAGGGCACGCACCAAATCCTCGACCAGTTCAATATCAGCGGAGCCGATCAGGTCGGTGATCAACTCTTGGTCGCTAAGAATTAAATCTCCAAGCTTGCTGGTTTTCCGATCCTCAAAACGATCCCTCTCGATGGCCGCCATCATGGCGCGAAACACTTCCGGGCCGAGTATGTCGGCGAAACTATCGGAACGATTTTTGCCCAGCCACAGCATCAGGTCGGTGCTGGCCTCGTGTCGGCTGATGAGCTTGGCCAGGTTGCTCTTGAACTTGTCGAAGTGGCCGGTGTCGATGAGCATTTGCCCCAACTCACCCACCAGCCTCAAGCCGGCCTTGTTGACCAGTTCCAGATAGGTGTCGGTCCATGTGTCCGGATGAGCCTGCCGGAAAGCTTCAAGCGCTAGTTTCTGCTTGGCAGCGGAAAGCCCCTCGATCACTACAGCCAAGTCAGCGGCTTTTTCAAAAATGGCAGCGGCGGTCGCCTCGTCTTCCTGCGGCTGCATTCCGGATTGCGAGCAGATTGCATCACGCAACAAAATCGCCTCAAGTGCGAGGGACGGCTTGAATGTCAGGTGATTCTTGATCGCGGTGTTCAATATTTCCAACACCTCGGTCAGCACCGCCTCCTTGTTTTCGACGTCGGCGATACCCTTGTAAAGCTCGGTGGCAGCAGCCAACTGCGCCTTCAAGCCCTTGGCGTCGCGGATGTTGCTCATCAGTTTATTCGCCGGGGAAAGCTCCTCGGCATGGTAAACAATCGGCTCGGTTTTCTTGACCGGCAACTGGAAATGACCGTCGCTCTTCATTTCCTTCTTGGCGTCGGCCCACCATTTTTTCCAGTCCTCCTCGATGACATCCGGCACCAGCGACTCTTGAATCTGCGCCACGGTGGCCCGGCCGCCGAAGCTCTCGAGCACCAGCTTGACCAACTCAAGATGGTTCCGTGCAGCCGTGCGCTGCAGCCCGGCCAAGTCGGTGGCCTTGCGTGCCTGGATATGACTGGAACTGAGCGGCTTGAGAATCGTTGCCGCAAACCCGAGATCCATCGAGTGGCCCGGCTTGGCTTGGAAGTCGATGGTGATCTTGGCCATCAACGTATCCACCGTGGTAATCTTCCCGGAGCCCCACGAGCGGTGAGTGCAAAAACCGGCTGTCACCAACTCCGTCAGCGCATCCGTTAACTTGGGATCCAGCTTCCCGTCCAGGACCAGTCGCTTGAACTCGCTCTGGAGCTGGTCAGGTTGCTCTGCGGTGGTGATTGCTTCTGCTGTTACTTCCTCGGTCATTGTGTCGTTCATCAGGTAAAACTCGGCCTGCGCCGCCAAAGCCGGCATCCTAGCGCCGTGCTGGGAAAGAAACCAAGACAAATTGCTCTCCAATCGTTGCTGCGCTCGCAACAAACTCACCGGGCCGTCGAGCCGATCCTCTCCCGCGAGTTCCGGTCCGCCCCCCTCTCCCCCGCCGACACCGGCCTCTGCCGCGAACTCGTCTCCGGCTGCGTGCGCTGGCGGCGACTGCTCGACTGGCTTATCGAACGCGCCACCGAGGGCCGAGAACAAAAGCCAGCCGTGCGGGAGATTCTCCGGCTGGGCCTGTACCAGATTTTCTTCCTCAGCCGCATCCCCGAGCACGCCATCGTCGATGAGAGCGTCCGCTTGGCCAAGGCCGAGAAATGCCTCGGCCAAGCCGGGTTCATCAACGCCATGATGCGGCGCTTCCTCCGTGAGCGGGAACAAATCACCCGCGATATCGCCGACTTGCAGGACACTCGACCAGCACTTGGCCAATCACACCCCGACTGGCTTTACGAGCAGTGGGAAAAACGCTGGGGCCGCGAAAAAACCGTCCGCATCATGGAGTGGAACAACCAGCCGGCCCCGACCTGCGCCCGCGTCAACCGCCTGCTCACCGACCCCCAGCGCCTCGCCAAGCGCTGGGAGGACGAAGGCGTCGAGGCGTCGCCGATCGACTTCGACTGTGCCGCAACCGGCGACCTGTTTCGCCTGCGCAAACATCCCCCGCTCGAGTCACTCGGCAGCTTCCGCGACGGTCTGTTCTACGTGCAGGACCCCAGCACGCTGCTCTCCGTCTCCCTGCTCGATCCGCAGCCCGGCCAAGCCGTGCTCGACCTCTGCGCCGCGCCCGGCGGCAAGACCTGCCACATCGCCGAGCGCATGAAAAACGAAGGTCAACTCAGCGCGCTCGACAACAGCGAGTCGCGGCTCAAGTTGCTGCGCGAAAACTGCGACCGCATGCGCGTCACCTGCGCCACTCTTGGCCAAACGGATGCCACGGCGACGAGCAAGTACGACCGGGTGCTGGTCGATGTCCCCTGCTCGAACACCGGCGTGATGCGTCGCCGGCTCGACCTGCGCTGGCGCCTCAGCCCCGGCGGAGCCAGGCGGCTCGGCCGACGAGCAACTCAAGCTGCTTGGCCAAGCGGCGGCACACACCAAGCCGGACGGCCAACTCGTTTACAGCACATGCAGCATCGAGCCGGAGGAGAACGAGCAACTCGTCGCCCGATTCCTCGAGGCACACCCCGGGTGGCGACTCGCCGCCGAGCGTTCGCTGCACCCGGTCGAGGACCACACCGACGGCGCCTACGCCGCCCGCCTCACACGGCAAGCCAAAAACTAATTTTTCTTCGTGACATTTTGGCATCTGATGCCATGTGAGGGAGTGGATGCGACGTCATCCGCCCGACCGACCCGCCTTGAAACGTTGGCTGGCAGTGGTAAAAGCCGCCAAGTGGAAACGGTTTGTGGACATCCGTACCACGTTTGCATCGGTGGATCGCGTGACTGCGGGCAGCGGCAGGCCGGTGTTCGTTTTCAACATCGCCGGGAACGGGTTTCGCTTGATTGCCTCCATTCACTTCAACCAGCAACGCATCTTTACGCTGCGGTTTTTGACACACGCGGAATACGACAACGAAAACTGGAAAAGGGAGTTATGAAAACATTACGCCGGAAAACGAATTGGAAGTTTGCGGAGTTGCCGAAGGATTATGTCGGGCTTTGCCGAGTGCTTTTGCCCCGCCCCATTCGTTCGGTTGCCGAGAGCGACGAGGCTTATGAGTTGCCATCGGTGATGGCGGGGCACCGGTTGACGAAGGATCAAGAGGATTACCTGGAGGCGCTTTCGCGCCTTCATCGAGCAATACGAGAACAAGGCGGATCCCGAGCCCAAGAAGAAAACCCCCGCTCACGAGATTCTCCGGTATCTCTGCCAGGAGAACGGAATGAGCGGTGCCGGCTTGGGACGGTTGCTGGAGGTGGACCGAACTCTGGCAACACGCATCCTGCGAGGAGAACGAAACCTGACGGTGTCGCACATTCAAAAAATCTGCAAACGGTTCAAGCTATCGGCTGAGCGTTTTTTCGATCGGTAAATCAGGAGCTATCCCGCTTGGCCAAGCGGGTTTTTGGCGAAGCGGTATTCCTCGACGACTTGGCCGTTGATGAGGTGTTCCTGGATGATGCGCTCGAGGACTTCCGGCGTGCAGGAGTGGTACCAGGCGCCCTCGGGATAGACGACCGCGATGGGGCCGCGTGTGCAAACGCGGAGGCAGTTGGCCTTGGTGCGGTACACTTTTGGCTCGAGACCAACGAGGCCGAGTTCCTTGAGCCGTGTTTTCAAGAACGCCCACGACTCGAGGCCGGCCGTCTTGGCGCAGCACTCCGGCTCGGTTTGGTCCGCACAGAGAAAAATGTGGCGCTCAAACTTTTCCAGCCCAAGCGGCGCAGAGACTTTTTCGAGTTGTTCGTCCGCCACGTATTATTGGATCGGCTTTAGTTCCCGAATCCAGATGTTGCGGTATCGCACCGGGTTGCCGTGATCCTGCAACTTGATGTGACCGGGGCCGTGCACGCGGTACGGCTGGGTTTTCTTGTGCCCGAGGATGCCGGGAATCTCCACGCCGTGCTGCGTGACCACGCCGTTGTGCAGCACGGTGATAAGCGCCTTCTTGACCACTTTGCCGTCCGAAAATTCCGGCATCTCGAAAATGATGTCGTACGCCTGCCACTCACCCGGCCGCCGGCTGACGTTCACGCGCGGCGGGCGGAAGCCGTACAGCGAGCTGGCCTGTCCGTCCGGGTAGGTAAGGTTGTCGTAGTTGTCCTGCACCTGCACCTCGTAAAGCCCGGCGAGGTAGACGCCCGAGTTGCCTCGGCCCTGGCTGCTGCCCTTCACCTCCGTCGGCGACGCCCACTCGATGTGCAACTGCACGCTGCCAAATTTCTGCCGGGTCTGGATCGTGCCAGATTTTTTGCCGCACTCGAAGAAGCCGTCACGAAGTGTCCACTTCGGCGGGTTGCCTTTGCCGTCGTCCCATGCGTCAAGGTTTGTGCCGTCGAACAGCACGATGGCATCCGACGGCGGCGTGCCCGGCTCGTCCCGCGGCGTCACTGTGCCGGGGTTGATTTGTCGCGGCTGCGGGCGGAACGGGTCGTGTACCACCCACGGCGTGCCGGGAATCTCGGGCGTGTTGGTGTAGCCGAATCGCACGCCTTCCAGCGACTCGATCTCGGCGACGCGGTAGCCGCTCATGCCGTTGGCGCGGTTCGGGGTGGAAATCCCGCCGGTGTACGACACCACGCCGACAATGTCGGATTTGCCAAGGCGGCTCCACTCATCGCCGGAGCGGTATTCGTAAATGAGAAATGCCCCGTCGAAGCCAAGCCGCAGTCCGACCTTGCCGGTGACATCGGCCTGACCAACAAGCGATTGTTCGCCATTACGGGATCGCATTGCATAAATAACGTCTTCCGAGCGGAACACGGAGGCATAACTGCCCTCCCCTGCGCTCAGGAAAATGCCGCCGGCGCCCTCAATCGTGACTTCCTGGACCACGGCTTGAGCGAGCTCGCCGAGCTTGCGGCGTTTCACCTCCCAGCCACCAGTGCCGGGAATTTCGGCGAATTCACTCCAGCCCTCCTTGGAAAAGCTGGAATCCTCAAAAAGCACCTTGTCCGCCGCTTGGGCTGAAAGCAGTCCA
>JGI26060J43896_10000486_pt1 | contig 14482 bp, 17 predicted proteins | sample MarorgKNORR_S2LV_6_FD_43896 | JGI IMG/M metagenome (IMG submission 43896) | reverse complement strand
TCTAATGAGCTGCATCCAACAAGTAATAGAATCGCAATTAAATGAACTAAAGAAAATTTCATTTTAAAATTAATGCAATTCCTGAAGCAAATATTAAGCCAGCGAACAGAAATAAGAGCTGATCTTTATATTTTAAATAGGCTGCNAGAATGAATTTAGGCAAAAATAACAAAGAAACTAGGCAACCCAACCCAAAAGGAANCAATATCTCATAGTTAAGCTGCGAAATTGATTCGATAACTATTTCATATACACCTAGAGCTACCAGAATTGCGCTGCCAGATATACCNGGGATTAAAAANAATGAGAATGCTAATAACCCACATGCAAATAAATACAATGCATGTGGAGCCTCAGAATCTATNGCTAGTTTAGTTGTTAAGAGAAACCCTATTACTATTCCGAGAAATAAAAAAACTAGCAATAAGGGTTTTTTAATGACAGAAAGAAAAAAGTTTGCAACTTGAATCGATAGGATAATCATTAACCACCCTAGGACTTCATAAAAAATCTCTTGATGGTATTCAGTTAAATACTCTATAACCCTAGAGAATAAAATGATAGAAAGCATCATTGATCCAATCAATGGAAGGAATAGCTTGAGCTGAAAGTTTTGAAAGAGCTGAGAAACATTGAAAGTTAGATTNCTCCACTTTAGCTCGCTTAAAATAGACATTAAATTTTTGTAAATTTTAAATATCACCGCAACAGTAGAACCAGATACTCCTGGAATGAGCTCTGCAATGCCCATACAAAAACCAGCAATGGCATATTTAATTTGCTGCATCATATTTAACTAACTCCGTTTGAGGTTCCTGGTAGCATGGGAACAAATGCTACATCCTCATGAATAACCTCTTCGTGTTCGGTTTCACTGATTTTAGTAATTACATAAAGCTTTTGATGACCCTCTAAGCCAACTGGGATGACTAATTTTCCATTAATCTCCAGTAATTCTAATAGCTCCTGAGGATACTCTCNAGGNGCAGCCGCACAAATAATTCCATCAAATTGTAAATTCTCGCCCCATCCNTCAAACCCATCTCCATGCTTGATATGTATATTTCTTATTCTAAGCTCTCTAAGATTTTCTCTAGACTTAACAACCAAAGGTTTTACTCTCTCCACGGCACATACCTCATCTGCAAAATAGGACAATACTGCAGATTGGTATCCACATCCTGATCCAATTTCAAGAATTTTGTTCATTACCTTGCCTCTCTTACTGGTGTGGCTTATAAGGTACTCTGTCATCCTTGCCACTATGAAGGGTTGCGAGATAGTTTGTTTGTATCCAATGGTCAACGCTCTATTTTCATAGGCACGACTCCACAATGCTTCGTCTAAAAAAATATGCCTTGGCACTTGACTCATTGCATCCAGCACACGAAAGTCCTTAATTCCCATCTCTAACATCAGTTGAATCATCTGATCTTGAGCTCTTGCAGAAGTAAAACCTGAACTACGCATTGATAAATGCTGTTTCAAAAATCTGCCAATCAGATTCACTGGCAGTCAGGTTATAGTCAAGAATGGAGATAGAAATAAAATTATTGTCTATAGCTTGAATATCAGTATTCTCTTGATCTGGCATTAAGGTACCAGAAGGACCAAAGCTATAAAATGATGTTGACTCATTTTTTCTAATAAGATCTGGGATATCCGGAATACTTCTTTTGCCTAGTTTGGTTATTTTAATTCCTGCTATTTGTGAGGATGGCAGATCAGGAAAATTAACATTGACCAAAAGATTCTTATTTGCAGGCAGCTGTTTAGCCTGTTCAATTATTACTGCTGCTTTTTTTGCAATAAATTCAAGGTTCTTAGGTGCGAAAGCTGAAACTGAAAATGCCACCGGCACATAATTTAACCTTCGTCCAGCTATAGCAGCGCCAACTGTTCCAGAATAAAAAATATCCTCTCCGAGATTAGCGCCTAAATTAATGCCGGACACAATCATATCAATCGGCTCAGAAATAATGGAAAGTAATCCAAGATACGAGCAATCTGCTGGAGTTCCAGAAACAGCATAAATATTCTTATCAATTTCTTTGACCTCTATCTCCTTGCGCAAGCTAATGGCCGCACTCATACCNCTACAGTTACCCTTAGGAGCAATAAGAAAAACTTGATTATCAGCTCCCAATGATCTGTATAACTCTTGAATTCCACTTGCTTTATAACCATCATCATTTGTTAGCAATATATTCATTTTACTTCCATTAATGATGCGATTGCATAAACTGCTATTCCATTGCCTTCGCCAATAACACCCATACCCTCTGCGGTAGTTGCCTTAATTGAAATATCTCCATCTTCGATTTTTAATAAGTTTGATAATGCTGTTTTCATAGCATGAACATGAGGGGCAATCTTTGGTTGCTCACATATAATGACCAAATCCACGTTTCTGGGATGGAGTTTTTTCTGCTCTAAAAGATTCAGGGTTCTATCCAATATAATCNTGCTGCTTAAATTTTTATTAGCAGCATCAGTGTCAGGAAAATAATATCCAATATCATTCAGACCTCCAGCACCTAGCAATGCATCTGCCAAGGCATGCAGTACAATATCTCCATCAGAATGAGCAACAATAGATAGATTACTCTCTATAAATATGCTGGCCAAAATCATGCCATTGCCGGGCTTTAACTTATGAAAATCTATACCTCTTCCAATCCTAGTATCAGATATTTCTNGCATTCTTAAATCATGTGGAAAAGTTACTTTATTATTTGATTGATCCCCTTCAACAGCCTTAATTCTATAGTTGGCATATTCCATAGCCTGAGTCTCATCAGTGAAGTCTTTACCTGAATCGATTGCCTTAGTAAGAGCATCTTGAATGGATAATGTCTTAAAAATTTGAGGTGTTTGTACTTGTAAAAAGCTAGTTCTATCTACTGGAATAAATTGATTATCTTTTTTTTCTCTCATAGAATCTGCAGCAGTTATGCNTGGATAGATACCATCGCAATCAGAGCTTCTATAAAACTCATTCAATAGATATGAAAGATGGGATAATTGAAGCCATGGCCTAACTGCATCATGAATTAATACTGATTCACTATCCTCAGCATTAATCTTTGATGCTGCATTAAATACTGACTGAATTCTAGTTGCTCCTCCTTTAATAATTGAGATTTTAGGGTGGCTAATAAATGACTGAGAATTAATAAAGTGATCATCGGGATGAACAGCAACATAAATTTTTTGAACTTCAGGAATATCAAGAAATAACATTACAGTATGCTCTAGTATAGTTTTGGATCCAAGCATGCAGTATTGCTTTGGCTTCTCAGCTTTAAAACGAGTTCCAGTCCCAGCAGCTGGGATAATAACTGAAATTTTATTGTTGTGGAGCATCAGTTTTGGTTTCTTGAAAGCTTATGAATTCCTCACCTTGTAATATTAGATTAAGCTCTTCTCTGGCAAATTTTTCAGCATACAAATCATTTTGTTGCTTACTTTGAATTGCAGACTCTAAAAAATTATTTTCTATCACAAGATCATCATTTGCTTTGCTTAGTAACTTATTTTCATACTGAAGCTCAGAAAAGCTTGCCTTACTATCAATCCCAAAAAAAAGGCTATAAGAAGCAATAGTAATAAAAATTATTAACAGCCATGTCAGAATTTTAATTAAAGGCATTTTTAGCAAATGTTAGATTGGGATTTTGTGCCTCTATCCACAATAATCTATTATATTTCGCTACTCTATCTGATCTACAAGGTGCTCCTGCTTTGATCTGCCCTGCTCCTAAACCAACACATATATCAGCAATAATAGTATCCTCAGTTTCTCCTGATCTATGAGAAATAACTGAACTAAAATTATTAGAATTTGCTAAATGTATTGTCTTAAGTGTCTCAGTAATAGTGCCTATCTGATTAAATTTAATTAATATTGAATTCCCAAGCGACTCATCAATGCCTCTTTGTAGCTCTTTTATATTTGTTACAAAAAGGTCATCTCCAACTAATTGGCATTTTTTACCTAAAGATTCTGTGAGCTTTTTCCAGCCTATAAAATCGCTCTCATCCATGCCATCCTCAATAGATACAATTGGGTAATTTGAGGCTAAGGATACAAGATATTCAGAAAACTCTGTTGAGGTTAATTGGGCAGACTCTCCTTTTAAATGATATAAATTGTCTTGATAAAACTCAGTGGCAGCGCAATCAAGAGCAATGCTCACATCAATCCCTGGTCTTAAACCATTATTTGTAATAGCTTGCATGATTAGATCAATAGCTTCATTATTTGATTTTAAGTTTGGTGCAAATCCACCCTCATCACCAACTCCTGTACTTAAGTTTTGAGCTTGTAAGAGTTTTTTTAACCCAGCATATATTTCTGTGGCCCATTGCATCCCTTGCGAGAAACAGTTGGCTCCAATTGGCATAATCATAAATTCCTGTATGTCAATATTATTATCTGCGTGCTCTCCACCGTTAATAATATTTAGCATTGGAATTGGTAGATTCATGTTGAGTGTCACACCATTGATATCGCTGTAAATTTTGTTTACATATTGATATAGAGGAATGCTAGTTACATTTGCTCCAGCTCCCAATACCGCAAGTGAAACTCCTAGAATTGCATTTGCACCCAGATTCGATTTAGCATCAGAGCCATCCAATGCAATCATTTTTTCATCGATTAACTTTTGATGAGTCACATCCATTCCAATGAGCACAGGAGCAATTTTATCTTGGATATTGTTTATAGCCGTCTGGACTCCCTTACCCAAGTAGGCTTTGCCACCATCACGAAGTTCCAAAGCTTCCCTAGAGCCAGTTGAAGCTCCGCTTGGAACCATTGATGTATATGTAGCTCCGCTTTCTAAATCAATTCTACATGAAATAGTAGGAGCCCCTCTGGAGTCAAAAACCTGAATGGCTTGAATTGATTTTATGCTTGGCATTATGAACTTACTTCTTGCTGCTTTATGAATTCATCTAAAGCGGCTAACTGAGATACAACAGAGTAAATTTTATCAGCAGAAATGGCGCATGGTCCATCACATTTAGCTTCATCTGGATTCGGGTGTGCTTCTAAAAATAAACCGGCAATACATTGGCTTAGACCAGCTTTTGCAAGAGGTAATAAAAATTCTCTTCTCCCGCCAGCTGCATTACCGAGCCCACCAGGAAGTTGAAGGGAATGAGTTGCATCAAAAATTACCGGGACATTTAAATTTTTCATAATTTGAAAATTTAACATATCAACCACAAGGTTGTTGTAACCAAAAGAGCTGCCTCTTTCACACAATATAATCTGGCTATTACCTACTTCTTTGCATTTTTCAATTACATTTTTCATCTCTGGAGCTGATAGAAATTGGGGTTTTTTAAATTGAATAATCTTGTTAGTTTGAGCTGCTGCTGTTACTAGATCTGTCTGTCTGCACAAGAAGGCAGGAATTTGGATAATGTCACATATTTCTGCTACTTGATTCGCTTGACTGGATTCATGAATATCTGTGATCACCGGAACATCGAAAGTATTTTTAATATTTTCCAGAATTTTCAGGCCTGCATCAATGCCTGGACCCCTATAAGATGAAATAGAACTTCTATTAGCCTTATCAAATGAACCTTTAAATATCCAATTTACATTCAAATCAGATGTAGCTTTAGCAAACTTTTCGGCTACAGTCATAGCAATGGACTCTGATTCTAAAACATTCACACCACCAATAAGGGTCATTGGCTCTTTGTTACCAATTTTAGAATTATTTAGGGCTAAGTTAGTCATCTTTTAATTTTAATAGCTTTTAAAATAAAATCATTAAAAATTGGATGGCCATCTCTAGGATTGGAGGTAAATTCGGGATGAAACTGACATCCTATAAACCAAGGATGTTTTTTAATTTCAATCATTTCAGCTAATTTACCATCTAGCGATGTTCCCACTATGTCCATGCCGCCACTAACTAGATCATCTTTAAACTCGGGGTTCACCTCATATCTATGTCGATGGCGTTCTATGATTGTATTTTTTTTATATAGTTTCTTTGAAAGAGAATCATTTTTAATTGCACATTCTTGTCCGCCCAATCTCATTGTCCCCCCAAGATCTGAATTCTTATTTCTAAGCTCCGTCTTGCCAGTAGCATCCTTCCATTCTGTTACCAAGCCTATAACTGGATATTTTGTTTTTTCATTAAACTCTGTGCTGTTTGCATTCTTAAGACCTAAAACATTTCTAGAGAATTCAATAATGGCTATTTGCATCCCCAAACAAATTCCAAAGTAAGGTAATTTATTTAGTCGAGCATATTCACAAGCATGAATCATGCCTTCAACTCCCCTGCTTCCAAATCCACCAGGAATCAAAACACCTTGATGTTTTTTAAGAACTTTGGAAACATTGGATTTTGTGATCTTGGATGCATCAATCATATCGATATGAACTTTTGCCAGGTTAACAATACCGGCATGATCTAAAGCCTCATTTAAAGATTTATATGAATCTTTCAAATCTACATACTTGCCAACCACAGCTATCGATACTTTTTTCTTGGGGTTGAGTTTTGCCTCTACCACCCTTTTCCAATCATTTAACTTTGGTGACTTAACTGCCAACAAATTTAATTTCTTTAGTAATATTTTATCTACTCCTTGAGCATAAAGTAGTAAAGGAATGGAATAGACGGTTTCAGCATCGTGCATTGAAATTACACTCTTGGGATCAACTGAACAAAAAAGTGCAATTTTTTTCTTTTCATCCTGAGGTAATTCTTTTTCTAACCTACAAATGAGGCAATCTGGTTGCAAACCCAATGATCTAAGCTCCTTTACTGAATGTTGGGTGGGTTTGGTCTTTAGTTCTTCAGAAACCTTAATATAAGGAACTAATGTTAAGTGAGCTAAAGCAGTTCTAGATATCGGTAATTCAAGCATCATTTGTCTAATAGCCTCTATAAATGGCTGACTTTCAATATCGCCAACAGTTCCACCAATTTCAACGATTGCTATATCTGCGCCCTTTGCACCAGCCTTAATTCTGCGTTTTATTTCATCGGTAATATGAGGGATGACTTGAACCGTTCCACCAAGATAATTACCTCTTCTTTCTTTTTTGATAACTTCTTCGTATACCTTTCCAGCAGTAAAATTATTCTTTTTAGTAGCCTGAAATCTTACAAATCTCTCATAGTGACCTAAATCTAAATCAGTCTCTGTACCATCATTCGTTACGAATACTTCTCCATGCTGAAATGGACTCATAGTGCCTGGGTCCACATTAATATATGGATCTAATTTATTAAGAGAAACTTTGAGACCTCGAGCTTCAAATAGAGCTCCAAGTGATGCTGCTGCGATTCCTTTTCCGAGAGAAGAAACCACCCCGCCGGTGATAAATATGTACTTAGTTTGCGCCATCAGTTTTTAGTTTTTGATGGGTAAACAGAATATCAGATATTGGGATTAATAAATACTAATTAAGCACTTTCTTCGAATAAAGGTCTAGCCAAATCAGCCCAGTCAATGTCAGCATCACTTTTAGCTGTCGCATATTCTAAAATGCCGAGATCTTCAAATTTACCTTTTACCGAGTCTCTTAGCAGACCAATTCTTTTTAAGTTTGGCATTACCCTTTGGAACAGCAGTTTTTGGAAATGCTTAGTAATATCTGAGCTTAATTGAAATTGCCTTGCATCCTCTGCGTCCCAACCAAAATGATCAAATACATCAGTAGATATGAGTCTTTCTCGGCTTAACCAACATGCTTCATAAGCAAATTGTGCTCTTTCTTCTTTTTCTTCTTCAGTTAAAGTTTCAACAAATTCTTCTAAATAATTTATTCCAAAAGTAACGTGTCTTGCCTCATCTCGAATAATTAGGCCAAGCATATCTCGCAAAACTGGATCTTTTGTAAGCTCACGTGATGTTTGAAATGCTGCTAAAGCTAATCCCTCAATAATGATTTGCATGCCAATAAATTTTAGATCCCATCTTGGATCAGTAAGAATCTTATCAAGGATTGATTTTAAGGCATTGCCAATTGGATACATCATTTTTGTTCTAGTCTGAATATATTTATTGAACGCTTCAACATGTCTAGCTTCATCAAAAGTCTGAGATGCAGCATAGAGCTTTGCGTTGTAGGTTGGTGCGCATGATGTTAGCTGAGAGGCAACTAACAAAGCTCCCTGCTCTCCATGGAGGAACTGACTTTGGCTCCAAGCCAATCTATGATTTAAAAAATCTACTTTGTGTTCATCAGAAAATTTTTGATAGGGAGCATAATCGTCCCAAAATATTGGAGTTGGTTCGGTCATTGGCTTAAAGGGTCTGGACCAATCAATATCCATCTCAACATTCCAGTTAAGCTCTTTACCAAGCTCATACAGCTTTTTAATTCTATTATCCTGCATGGTGTAATCCCAGTTGAAGGACCCAGTTAATGGTGTTTTAAAAATTTCAACTATGTCATCTGCAACACCTTCTGTCATAAATGGGGGCAAATCCTCTTCTAAACGAATCTCTCTTGGATTATTTTCTACATACTTAATTTTCATACATTCACATGGTGTCTTTGAACTCTAGAACTTATTTTGGTCATAAGTTCATAGGAAATCAAATGATTTTTTTGAGCAATTTGATTAATAGGTAAGTCAGGTGACCAGAACTCACACCAATCGCCAATGGCGCAATTAGGATTATCAGTCACATCAATAGAAATTAAATCCATACTCACTCTCCCCATAATAGTTGCAATATTACTGTTGATCATAACGTTTGTCCCATCAAGGGCGGGTGAGGGAAGCCATCAGCATAACCACAATAAACTATTGCAAGTTTAGTATCTCTGGAGGTTTTAATTCTACCTCCATAGCCAATTCGCTCTCCAAGCTTTAGATCTTGAAACCCAATAATCTGACTTCTAAAAGTCATGGCAGTTTTAAGTTCTGGCATATTAGGAAGACCTCCATACATTCCAATGCCAACTCTTAACCAATCATGAGATTGATCGGGAAAATTTGATGCCCCAGCAGAATTTATAACACTTCGAAGTAACATCTCACCGGTATGCTTCCAAACATAATCAAATTGTGAGAATTGTATTTGATTAAGCTCATCATGAGGATTGTCAGCACAAGCCAAATGGGTCATCAGAACATTGTTCTCTTTAATGAAAGGTTTAAATTGATCTAATTCATTTACTTGGAACCCCAGTCTATTCATGCCTGTATTAATTTTGATCCAGAATACCAAGTCATCAATGTATTTCTGCGCAAGAGGAATTTGAGCAATAGAATGAATTGTTGTCCAAATTTCATTATTTTTTAGCGCATCATAGGCTTCGATAGAATAAACTCCTTGCATCATCAAGATTGGTAAAGCAGATTTTGCTCGCAAATTTATTGCCTCTTCTAGACGAACCACACCAAAGCCATCAACACTATCATTTAAAGCTTGGACGGTTGCTTCAAGATCATGCCCATAGGCATTACTTTTGACGATTGCCATAAACTTTGATGATGGTGAGATTTTTTCTCGAATAAGTTGGATATTATTTCTGACTAACTCATAATCAATAATGAGCTCAGAATTTGGCTGAATCATTGAATATTATCGTAAAAACTATCTACTGCAAAATCTTCAAACCTGGTAAATTCTTTAAGATAAGTTAAATTGACCGTTCCAATAGGTCCATTTCTTTGTTTACCAATAATGATTTCTGCTTTATTTCCGACCTCAGTATCTTCGTCATATTGTTGTTCTCTATAAATAAACAAAATCACATCTGCATCTTGCTCAATAGCACCTGAATCCCTTAAATCAGCCATAATTGGTCTTCTGTTTGGTCTTTGCTCTACCTGTCTATTAAGCTGAGATAGTGCAACAACTGGAACCTTTAATTCCTTAGCAAGCATTTTTAATGATCTTGAGATTTCAGATATCTGATTCACTCTATTTTCAGTCGAAACTGGCAACTGCATTAATTGCAAATAATCAACCACAATCAGAGATAAGCCATTAGGCTCTTGTCTAGCAATTCTTCTTGCTCTAGCGCGAAGTTCCATGGGGGTAAGCATAGAGCTATCATCAATATATAAAGGTAAATCTTTAAGCTTAGAAGAGGATTCCATAAATTTCTTCAGATCATTCTTATTCATATTTGATGATCTAACTTTCTGCTGATCAATTTTCGCATGACTGGCCAACAATCTAGTTGTTAAAGATTCTGCGGGCATTTCTAGACTAAACACTAAAACGCCACCCTCAATCTCTTTGTTAGTAACAATATTCTCAACCATATTCAATGCNAGAGCGGTTTTTCCCATGCTTGGTCTTGCAGCAATTATTATTAGATCNCCATTTTGTAATCCCAATAATTTTTTATCTATATCTTTATAGCCNGTTGAGGTGCCGAGCAAGGATGAGCCTGCAGCAGCAATTTCATTTAACCTATCAATTGTGTTGGGTATAAGGGTGTCTAACTTCTGAATGCTCGAAGAGGTTCTGCTTGCCTCATCATTCAATGAAAATATTTTTGTCTCAGCTTCATCTAAAAGAGATTCTGCATCTTTGCCCTGAGGATTAATAATTAATTGTGAAATTTCAGAATTAATTTTCATTAATTTCCTGGATATAGACTTTTGCCTGATCATCTCAGCATAAGCTTCTAAATTAGCAGCAGATGGACTAGATGATGCAAGATCAATGAGATAATTCTTTCCGCCTGCACGAGTTAGTAGATTTTTACTATCAAGGCGACCTGAAACAGTTAAAGGATCCAGTGGTTTATTAGCATTAACAAGCTCACCCATAGATTGATAGATACTTTGATGATCTTGCCCTTCAAAGTCTGAGAATTGAATAATTAAGCTAACTGCATCATATCTTTCAGTCTCCAGCATCAAACCACCCAGCACAGCTTTCTCAAGGTCACGAACCTGTTCGGTATTTTCTATAGACTGAATAGACATAAATATGATTTTTACATCATATTATAAAGATAACAACTACTCTGGCTGAACCGAGACTTCAACAACGCACGATACCTCTGGGTGAAAAAGTAAAGTAATTGAGTAATCACCTAATTCCTTAAGGGGTCCATCAGGAAGCTGAACTACACTTTTATCAACAGCATGATTAATTGCAACAAATGCATCAGAAATCTCTCTGGTGCCTACTGAGCCATATAAAGCTCCTTCTTCAGTGACCTGAACCTTGATCTCTACTTTTGAGCCTTCTATAGAATCAGCCAAGCCTTGAGCTTTAGCAACTTCATCAGCAGAAGCAGCTGCCAATTCTGACTTGCGACTTTCTACATATTTCAAATTATCATCTGAAGCAAACATTGCTTTCTTTTTAGGTATTAAAAAATTTCTTGCATAGCCAGAACTAACGTCGACTACGTCTCCAATTTCGCCAAGTTTTTGGATTTTATCTAAAAGTATAATTTTCATAATCTATCTGTGTGAGTCTGTATATGGCAACAATGCTAAAAATCTTGCAATTTTAATAGATTTAGTAAGTTTCCTTTGCTCAGAAGCAGTGATATTAGAAACCCTTGCTGGAATAATCTTTCCTGTTTCGGTGATATATCTTTTCAATAAGTCTGTATTCTTATAATTAAAATTCTTTTTTGCATCTTGAGACATTATTCATTCTCCGTTATTTTTTGCTCTTGAGCAGGCGTTTCTTCTGATTTAGTTTCCTCNGATACTTTGACCTTTGGTGGAGTCACTTTAATTTCTTCTTGAGAAACCTTTTTGACCTCTTGTGCTTCAATCATNAGCATAGAATCTTCAAGGGATAAAGTGTCAACTTTCAATATAAGGTGTCGTATAACAGAGGTNTCATACTTAAGCTTTGTTTCGAGCTCTAGAGCTCCCTCAGCNGGTCCTTCGAGCTGATAAATGACNTAGTGCCCTTTATTATGATCNAGGATGCTATAAGCAAGCTGNCTTCTTCCAATATTTTCTAATTTTTTAACCTCAAAACCANTATCAGATAAAGTTTTGTCAAATTTAGACTGGAAGTCATCAAACTTAGAGGATAAGTCTGGGTTCAGTATTAACGTTAATTCGTAATTATTCATATATTTCCTTATGAGTTAATAGATTTTTTGAACATCAAAAAACCAAGGAGCGTGAATTCTAAGACAAATCCTGAAAGCAATCAATAATTATTTTTAAGGAACCCAAAAGCTTTATCAAAAATAGATTTATTATTTTCTAATGTGTACCCCTGTTCTAGTTGATCAAATCCAAAACTTACTAATCCAAGTGCGGTAGCAAAAATAGGATTTTTTAAGACAGATTCCATGCCGCTAAATTTCTCAGGAATGCCCAAACGAACGCTTGTTTGGAAAATAGATTCAGCCAGTGGGACTGCTCCTTCAATTTTAGAGGTACCACCTGTCAGCACAATTCCTGCAGGGATTTTACTTTCAAAACCATTGCGTTGAATTTCTGCTTTAACCAATTCAAAAAGTTCAACATATCGAGGTTCTATTATTTCTGCTAAAGATCGACGGGATAAATCCTCGGGAGGTCTCCCCCCAACCCTCATAACCTCTAGTGTTTCCCCATCATTTGTNAATTCTGCAGCAGCACAGCCATGCTTTTGTTTGATGTCCTCAGCTTGCGCAGTAGGTGTTCTTAATGCAACAGCTATATCACTGGTCACTTGGTCTCCAGCTACTGGAATCACTCCTGTAAAGGCAATAGAGCCAGCATTAAAAACTGCAATGTCAGTTGTTCCGCCGCCAATATCAACGAGGCAGACTCCTAGCTCTTTCTCATCTTCAGATAAAACTGAATAAGAACTAGCTAATTGCTCGAGTACAAATCCATCCACATCTATACCGCATCTTTTGACGCATTTTTCAATATTTTGAATAGCATTGTTAGCGCAAGTTACAAGATGAACATGAGATTCTAATCTTACCCCAGACATTCCCAATGGTTCTCTGATGGAATCTTGATCATCGATTACATATTCTTGGGGCAAGACATGAAGCACCCTCTGATCTGATGGAATAGCAACTGCTTGAGCAGCTTCCATTACTCTATCAATATCTCCTGGAACTACCTCTTTATCTTTAATTCCAACTATTCCATGAGAATTTAGACTGCGGATATGATTGCCGGCAATTCCTACAAATACATTTTTAATTTTTCCATCAAACGAAGTTTGGGCTTGATCTATAGATTTTTGAATAGCATCAGTTGTGGCATCAATATTTACTACCACACCTTTTTTTAAGCCACTGGAAGGATAGGAGCCCATAGAAACAATCTCTACTGAATGCTGATCAATATATTTACCGATAATACAAACTACTTTTGATGTTCCAATGTCCAATCCGACGACATAGTCAGAATCTTTTGTGCCATTATTTGCCATAATTCAATGCTGCTCCAGCTTTATATCTAAGGTCAATGATACTAGGTGTTAGGTTATTTTCGAACATATATTTGAGTGTTAGTGAAAGTTTTTGATAGGTGTCATTTGACAGATCATCCCCTAAATTAATTCTCAAAGCATTATCAGTGGTCAAATACCATCCGATTGCCGGCTGAAAACTTACAGACCTAATATTGAGACTAAAATTATTACATAAGTTAATAAATTGATTCTCGGCTTCGATCCAAAAAGTTAAATACTCTAATGGCATATTTAAACGAATTAGATCAGGATGGCCGCCATCATAAGCAAATATAGAAACTTGGCTATCTATATAGAATTTTTCTTTCCAGATATATTTTGGTCTTTTACTTTTTATAAAAACCTGAATAGGCTTCCCAAAAAAACTACTTTTAATCAAGAAATGATCTATCCAATTTTGCTGAGTTAGGTAATTCTCTATGCCTTCGACTGAATTATAATTTGCAATATTTTGAATCAGCTCAACTTCTTGATTTAGGGATGATGGGCTCTCAAAATTTATGATTAGTCGATTTTCAGTAAGAATATTTTCAGCAAAAAATACCAGGAGAATTAGAATGATCAATTTATAGTGCCTAGCTTCCATTCATAATTTCTTGAATGAGTGATTTATAATTCAGCCCAGCACTTTTTGCAGATGCCGGAAACAAGCTATGCGAAGTCATTCCAGGGACGGTATTCATTTCTAATACATAAAAATTACCGTCATCATCTTGCAGAAGATCAATTCGAGCCCAACCCTTACACCCCATTACATCAAAGGCATTCAGACATATAGATTCTAAGATTTCTTGCTCTTTAGGTGAGACGTTAATTGGAAGGAGCTGCGTATCATCTTTTTCATATTTCGCTTTATAGTTATAGAAAGATTCACTCGTAATTATTTCAATAGCCGGCAAGCATCTCCCATTTAGCACAGGCACTGTAAGTTCTTTATGTTCAATACATTCTTCAAATATGAAAGGTCTATTATTATTTGTACAATGCTCAATAGCCCCTTTCAAATCAGATTTATTTGTAATTTTGAAAACATCAATACTGGATCCCTCCTCTTCTGGCTTGAGGA
>JGI26060J43896_10000484_pt1 | contig 14572 bp, 5 predicted proteins | sample MarorgKNORR_S2LV_6_FD_43896 | JGI IMG/M metagenome (IMG submission 43896) | reverse complement strand
CACATCGCTGTATCCTCAATTGCAGTTGCGCTTTAATTTCGATAGTGGCACATATCGCCTATCAACTCCAATCTTGCATGCAATCCATCTGGGCAGTAGGGTTGGAAGTGGATTGAATGATTCTCATTCTGTCTTATCAAACCCGCCAATAACGGATAATGAATGGGTGACAAGTGGAATAATGGGGGAGAACTTAATGTACTTCCCGATATTAACTGATAATGATTTATCACCTGTTGTACAAAAGGGTAGTTTTTCTCAACCTATTACGGGTATTACTCCAGTGATTANCGATGATTGTTCAGACGACCCAACAATTACTCTTTTCGTTGGAGGTACAATGCCAGAATCAGTAACTGAAGGAGAGATGTGGACACCAGATGAGCCAATATTCACCTTCGTAGGTGAAGTGTCTTACAGTGAATTTTGTACAGTGAGTGGGGTTTGGTTTGACTTACAATTCGGATTCTCACCCAGTACAATTAGCCTTGACATTGCCGGTGATGGCGACCTTGAATGGGGATTTAATGAACCAGCATTTGGCCATTTTGGATTGCAGGATGTATTTTGGAATGGGATTAATTCAAGTATCAATCAAGCAATAGATTCCAAGACTGTACCACTAGGAGTTTCTGGAATGGGTCAAGGTGGCACCTTCATGCTGCCAAAGGGTGCTCAAGTATTGGCTGCAGAATTGGCATTTGACCAAAACACAATACATTCAAACATCGATGATAATATTGGATTTGACCTTGAATTACTTAGTGGAAGTCAGAATGAAACACTGGGGGAGTTTGGTAATATGACCGAATGGACTAGCGACGGTTTTAATCTACCAATTATTGATTTTAAAACAATAATAAATAATCTTCTTGTTAACCCAATGGTTCCAACAAGTCACATTGATGCTTATGGAAATGAATGGATTTCTCTACATTTTAAGATTACAAGCCCAGATTCATCAACTGGCTCCTCATTGCGGCTTAACAACCTCATTATTCTCTATGATTGGCAAACCACCCTTGGTAGCCAACAAAACTTAGTTAGAGAGTTATCTCAAGGAATATCCTCNGGAATAGAGACTGCAGGAGTTGTAGAAGTGCCGATAAATATACAGGCAACTTCAGGAGGAGCGTTGAGACTANCAAACTTGTCGGTTACTTCTTCCCCTGGATATTCAAGCACCTTGTCTCTATCGAATTCTCCAGAAGGTTTGTATCCTGATGGCAGCATTATTGAGGCCATAAGCTACCATTTTGTAGATTCATCAACTGGAACTACTTTTAGTCAAGCAAGATTGAGAATAGAATCTTCTTCTGGGGCTATTGAACTTGGGTATTCTGATGTCATGGGATTCTGGGAAGTTGAAGATGAGGATGATCTAATTAGTTTGCAATCATCTGAGGCAGTAGATGTTCAAGGAGCCAAGGAGATTTCATGGAGATTTACTATCAACCCAAGTTGGGGTGATGCAGCCGAAGCAAGGATCTACGCCAGTCTAATAGCAGACAATGGTGTGGAAGGAATTCCTGGTGCAGTAATTCTTAATCCTAGTGAAGGTAATGCTATTGAAAACGATGCAGGAATAACTAACTTTGAGATACAAAACAGCGCAGGAGAGACTCAATCCCTGAGCGATGGCCAGTCTAATCAATTGATTCGGTTGATTGGTAGCATTGAATTGGAAGGTCTTGATACTGCTCCGGACCCCTCGGCTTACAGAGTGATTGTAGAAGTTCTCGATATCAATAGTACTGACCCACAGAATATTATCTATACTTGGCTTGAAATTCAAAATACTTCTGGCCCAATTGGTGGAGATTTTAATTGGTTGTTAGACCTTGGCGAAGATGCTGCTGGAACAGAGGACTACCGCTTTAGAATGGCAAATTATGCAGGTGGAGANACTCTTTGTCCACCGATTGAATACGGACCGGATGAGTCTTGTGCCATTCCTTTTACATTGACAATTGATAATTATGGCCCCAGCCTCAATAATAGCGAAGTCTGGGATGGTTCAGCAGCTCCAGGTAATGCTGGTGGCTATTGGAGAGACCTACTCGATGATACTTGGGTTAGCCCTTCACAAACACAATGGTTCAAATTTACAGCTCAAGATATCGAGCAAACTCCATCTAACCTAACTCTTCATTTCTGGGTACAAAAGGATGATGACGCCAATGATGATGGTCAACCACAGGAAAGCGAATATCGTAGTTTGGTTATGTTGGGAGACGGTGAAATGCCTACTTCAAACTATTCAGGTTTTATCAACGATAAAGCAAATGATGGATTTGATGGAAAAGTCAGTCTTTACTTGACTGGCTATGACCTTGCAGGAAACCCGATAACCAGAGGTCAACTTGGATTTGACCCTGGGATGCCAGGCTTCGACCATGACATGATTTCTTATGTCAGCATGGGTACTCGTAATCCTGGTATTGAGAATTTCAAAATTGGAGATAGTAATGGAAATGAATTTGATTCATCAAATAAAACAATGTACGCTGGAAATGAATATCATTTAATTATTGAAGGCCGTGATGAAAATGGTTGGAGAGATATTCAGTGGTTTGAAATTGATTTGAATCCTGGAGTATCTAACGATATGATTCTCAAATACTGGCCAAGAAATAATACCGTTTCGACAGATAGTCTATGGATTGAGGTTATTGCTGCCTCCAATGAAAGTGATGGAACGAAAATGGTTAGAAGAAATGGAAATACTCTAATCGACCCATTCGAAACAGAATTCAAACTTGACATGCCAATCCGTTTAGCATGGAATTGCCCAACAGCTTCTGGTGTAATGGCCCCACAAGTTAGAATCAAGGACCACGACCCGAATTTACCATCTTCAGTATTGACAGAATCTAACGGCCACTATAAACAGCGGTGGATTTATGGAGATGGTTTCCAACTAGATACGACAACACTTTCATTGGATGATATGACTGGTCCATCTATTACAAATTCAGTTTATAATTTCCAAAACAAGTTAGCTATGGATTATGTTTTCTCAGGAGACACGGTACAATTCTCTGGCCAATATGCCTTTGTGGATGGATATCCAGATGTCGTTGTCAACCCTGAATTAACTATGACAATGATAATTACAAGGAATGATGCAAGTGCAGACTCAAGTGGAAATGAACAACTATCTGGTGAAATAACTCACCATGAATTTACCGACGGTACTTTTGCAATCAATTTGACAGCCCCATCAAAAACTAATGCCTTCAGTTATTCATTCTCTGTAGATTCATCATCCCTTCCAGATGGGGCAGTGGACTACACAACAGCAGTTCAAGAATTCGTAATAAAGGTCGATAGTAGCGCCCCAGAGGTCATCGCTAATACATGGCAGGTCACAGATACTCGTGGAGCCACTCTTGTAGATGGTGAAATGCCCTCCTCGTCAATTCATTGTGTAAATGTGCAGTTGATGATAAAGGAACAAGAGAGATTGTCGCCGGACTCGATTTTCGTCAATTGGATGTTCTTCCAAAATGGGGATAATTGGAGTATTGCTGAAGTTGCCCATGGTGGTTCACAATCACAAAACCTATCTTTGGAAGGTGGCGGTTCTCAAATTGTAGCGAAGAGTTTCGAATGCATAGATTTGTGGCCAGATGATGACCTTCCAAGCAAACAACAATTACAAAATGTAATTGTGCGATTCTGGGTAACTGGGTCTGATTCTGCAGGCTTGGGGATTTCTGGTGGCGGTAGCGAAGCCAACCCAATCACTGGATTAGAAGAAAGAAGCACAAGTGAATATTCTGTTGTTTACCAACAAGCAGAGTATGAGATTACTAGATTCAAGGTGTATCCATCTTCCCCCGAAGTTGGACAGGATGTTCAATTAGATATCAACATCAAGAATGTCGGAAATACAGAGGGAGTCTTGGAAATGAAGATTGAGGTAGTTTCTGCAAGTGATGGGGGGAGATTCATTGTAGCAATTGTTTCGACNNCATCAATTGGCGTCTATGATGGCACNGCGACCTCAAATACATACGGCATGGAAATCGACATCGAACCTTTCAGAGAAGCCAAGGCTGGCTTACACTTTGAAATATCAGACAATCAAACTGGGGCTCTAATTTGGTCTGGTTTGGAATCGGCTCAAACTATGAATGTGGCTGTTGCTTCTCAAACTGATGATTCATTACCAATTGGTTTGATTCTTGCAGGCCTCGGTGGATTGATCGCAATTCTTGTTATCGTAGTCATGGTCTTGGTTCTACGTGGTAGAGGTGAAGGCGAGTATGATGAGTACGAAGATGAGAAGTCATATCCATCAGTGCCATATGAAGCAGATAGTGGATATGGTGGTGGCGATGGAGGCTATGGAGATGCAGGAGCAGGATATTCAGGAGGAGGTTATGGAGCACCAGGTGGCGCCTCACCAGAAATGCAACAAGCGCTTGCAGAATTCCCTCAGTGGGATCAACAAACTATCCAAAGTTACTTCGACATGGGTTGGTCATTAGAGCAACTTCGGGATTGGGTTAGAAGTAATCAGGGATGATTGAATGCAAGACCCACTTGCTTGGGAAGACCCCATTTGGAATGACCCCGATGGGGGTTCAGTTCTTCTTCATGGAACTCTTCCAACCGTGGTTTATCCACGTAGTTTGAGGCCGAGGGATACATGGCATGCTCTCGGAATTATAGGTAACGATGAAGAAGAAGAAGCATGGAGATTTGAGGATGAATCTGAAAAGAAGAGCCCTGGCATCAATCTTTCAGAAGCACTGCTCGGTGGTGGATTAACGAATCTTTATCTTGAACGCTTATGTCTTCTTGAAGGTATCAAGGGAGGGCGATTCCCTGACCCTGAACCTTGGCGCCTATTACGGCTGGCTGAGAAACATGGGCGACCTCTATTTCATCTCGAACCTTCATTTGATGATGAAGAATGGGTTGAGCATCTTGGTGAAGAGGCCGATGCAGTTACACGTTGGAAAGTATTGATCAAGGTATTACGCCAAGGTGGAACTTTTAGGAAACAGTTGAAATTAGCAAAGAGAACCACTTCAACTCCTCCTTCTGGTGCTGCAGAATTGCAACTTGCCTCCGCCTTGGCTGCAGTTTGGTGGTGGATGCAAGAAGAGCGCCTAACTGAGGAGGTTTGTGCTGTTAGAGATACAAGAATAGCAGCAAGAATTAGGGGTGCAATCGCCCAGATGAGGCAACAAGCAGGTGATGAATCATTGTTGATGGTGCCAATTCTTCAGGTGCGAAGAACAGATATTTTGAAAATATTAGAGCAAGGGGTTGAGCCGGAAATCGCAAAGACTCCAAGCGCCTCGGAGTTAGAGGAGGAGTGATGATGAGCGTTTCTGAAGCACCAGATGTACAGGTTGAAAACCAATTGATTAGATTTATTCCAGCCACGCCTGTGGAACCTGAAAAAGCCATTGAATTACTCGGTGCAACCCGAAGTGGAGATTATGTGATTCATTCACTTGAGCATCCAAAAGCCACTATTTTGATTGATTTGAAGGGCCGGTTTGTTATTCATGGGACAATCAAACAACAAGCAGCAAGAGCAGCAGCAAGAGAATTTCTTTTGCGGCTTGGATATAGTGATGAAGGATTGACTTCAGAAAAGGGACCGGTCGTAGCTTCATTTTCATTCCAAAAAGGAATTGATTTGGATAGAGTTCCAATTTACATCAAGGAAGCAACATTAGATTCAAAATTAGATTGTTTGAGAGTTTCAGATTCTCGACATAATTTAGAATTGCTCTTTTTTGCCAATGGCAAAGTAATATCCACAAATGCTCGACATGCCAACATGGTAGCAATGGCGGCTATTCATTGGCGAGACCGTTTACAAGATGATGGTTTGTTTATCGGGGAATGATAACTATGACCATCGAGAATGGTCGGTGGACTGGACCTATACTTGACAACCATTTTCACCTTGATAGAAAGCATCGATTTCTCGATGCAGCACTTGATTTCAAACGTGCTGGAGGTACAGACTTGGTGCTAGTCCATAAACCGGATTTTGACAACTTACCAATTGAACAAGATGCTTGGAAGATAGCCTATCAAGATACCATTGACATGGCAAATGAAGTTAGAAAGGAATTAGCACTGGGAGTGAGAGTAATCCTTGGCCCCCATCCCGCAACTTGGGTTCATCAACGACAAGCATTGGGCGATGAATTAGCATCTGAATTATATTGTGATGCCATAGATTTAGCATTCGAATATTGCCATCAAGGGGATGCATGTGCAGTTGGCGAAGTGGGTAGGCCTCACTGGCAAGTAGAAGATGAAATCTGGAATAGAGCCAATGAATTGTTGAGTTGGACTTTCCGTAGAGCCAAAAAAGAAGGTTTCGCCCTACAACTGCATGTAGAGGGAGAGGGTGCATCAACTTATGAAAATCTAGCAAAAATGGCTGATAGTGAAGGTTTAGCAAGAGGCATGTTGGTCAGACATCACGCCCCACCAGATATCGATAAAGATACAACTGTTGGCTTGGTTCCTTCAGTGGTGGTTGGCAAAGGGAGTGTTGAGGAAATAATGCAAAGCATTGACAATTGTTTAGATGGGTTTTTGATGGAAACTGATTACATGGATGACCCACGAAGGCCGGGCGCTGTTTTAGGGCCAAAAACTGTCCCAAAGAGGACCCAAGCCCTCTTTCAAGCGGGACTTGATGAGGAGCAATTAATGCTCATTCATCACCACTTACCTGAGAAAATCTATGGTCCGCAAATTTGATTCACCCACTCCATATACGCGACAACCATATGACGGATAGACGGCGGGATAGGTCCATGCGGAGCCTTCGCAGAGTGGTATTCCTTGGTCTTTCAGGCCTTTTACTGATTCTTTGGGCTAGTTCAAATGCTAGTGCACAGATTGCTCCAGAAGTCTCGATTACTTGCCAACCTTCAATCGTTGAATTAGATGTTAGCCCTGGTCAAAGTGGTGAAGGATTTTCAAATTGTCAAGTAGAGAACAAAGCCTTGTATGAAGTTACAGTGGAATTGTCAATTTCCGATTCATCGAATAATATCGATACTATTCTCGGAAAGATTTTACTGGTTATCCCAGGCAATGGAATGGAGGAAGTGGATGTAACATTCTCAGCAGACATCAGGTCGCCAGGTGAAACTGTTTCTTTTGAGATAAATGCAACAGTAACCAAAGCAGGCCTTATCCCCTTGAATGAAAACATTCAACAATCAGTCAATGCGAATGTCCAAGTTGAAATAATGGACTTTATTGACTTTGAATATTCTTCTACTGGTCTGACTTTGAATAGTGCACCTGGAGACTCATTCAATATATCAGCCAAAGTTAGGAATACAGGAAATGTTGAGATAGAAGTTGATTTCTTCGTTAGCAATGCTGATGAACTGGATTTGAAAGGTATAAATTGTATTCCATCGCCCTTAATGTTAGAACTTGAAACCAGTGATTACGTTGATCAAATTGTTTTGTATTGCGGTGTATCTGATGACTTTGAAGAAAGCGAGGAAGTGAAAATAAAAGTTTATGCAAAGGCAAAAGGAAAAGGCCTAGAGAAGGAGAGTGGAGATACTTATGTCAGCGTCTCAATAAGTGTGCCCGATGAAGGTGGATTTGGACTTGGAGGCTTGACAGATGGTATTTCAGAAGAGAACATGAAGATAATATATGCCGGAGGTGGATTATTGGCTCTCTTAGTTGTTCTAATTATTCTTGTGAAAGTTCTGAAGCGAGGCGGTTCNTCTGCTTCTGCTGAGTGGGATGACGATGACTTTGACTTTGACCTCTGATTCCTTCAAATACCGAAGCAGTGTAATTCCTGCACCAATACTTCCTTTGGAACAATCAAAAACGTTGCATTGCGCAACCTTTTCCACCCCAACAGTCAAAGACGGGGTGTGCTGAGCAACACCTACCCATAGGGTAGGTGTAGATATGCTCGGACTTCAAGGGAAGGTAGCCTTCGTATTCGGTGTTGCAAGTGAAGACAGTATTGCATGGGGGATATGCAAAAGTCTGGCAGAGGCTGGAGTGACTTTGTATCTTGGTTATCAAAAGCGATTCATGAGTCGAGTTTTCAAATTGAAAGACGAGTTGGATGCAATTGATGGATTCTACCCTCTGGATGTTATTGGAGATGAAACTACAGCTGAATTCTTTAGCGCATTTGCAAAAGATCATCCAGGTGTAAAGGCAGATATTTTAATTCATGCTATTGGATTTGCACCTAGAGGTTGCTTCGATAGACCAGTTATCTTTGTTGAAGACCAAGACCTCAATACAGCGCTGACAGTTTCTGCACATAGCCTACAACGTTGCGTACGACATGCCCTCCCCTATCTGAATCCTAACTCTTCTACTATCACTCTTACTTATGCTGCAAGCACCCGCTTCGTTCCATCTTATGGAGTCATGAGCATTGCAAAGGCGAGCCTTGAAAGTTGGACGAGAGAATTAGCCTGTCACCTCGGACCTGAAGGACACCGAATAAATGCCATTTCAAGCGGGCCAATTGCAACTTTAGCGGCAGGTGGTATTCCAGGCTTCAGTAAAATATTGGACCATGTAGAAGCCAATTCTCCACTAAGGAGAAATGTCAACCCGAATGATATTGGGGGTTGTGCAGTATGGTTGGCTTCTCAACTTTCATCAGGAGTGACCGGTCAAATCATACACGTCGATGCAGGTTATTCAGTAACCATGGTGCCAGAGAGTATCATGTGATAATTGGAGGAATGATGATGTCGGTAAAAGAGACAAATCTGGATGAATTAGAGGGAATAGCCCAAGGGCCATTTGAGCCAATCGCCATCGTGGGGATGGGTTGTTTAATGCCTGAAGCATCCGATATTGAAGAATTTTGGAGCAATATAATCAACACAAAGGTCTCGATAAAAGAAGTTCCATCAGAGCGCTGGGAAATCGATGATTTTTATTCACCTGGAAAACCAGGAACAGTAGAAGATGCCAAGACATATTCTAAAATTGGAGCCTTCATTGAAGGTTATGAATTCGATTGGCGACGTTGGAAGGTACCCCCACAAACACTTGGGCAAATTGACCTCTGTCAACAATGGGCAATTTCAGCAGCCGCAGCAGCGCTTGAAAATGCAGGTTACCTTGGAGATGATTCTAGATTTACCTTGCCCAATTCTACAACCGGCGTAGTAATGGCAAATGCTCTGGGTGGCGAATTTAGAAATCTTTCGAATCATCGCGTATGGGCCGACCAATTCACCCGTCAAGCAGTCGAAATAGGTGGCATGCCTGAAAGTAATAGAGATGCTCTAAAACAGGCTATTAATGAGGGAAAACCAAAAATCGACGAGGACGCAATGCCAGGGGAACTTTCCAATGTGATGGCAGGAAGAGTAGCCAACCTCCTCGATTTACAAGGCCCAAACCTCTCCACTGATGCCGCTTGTGCATCAACGATGGCGGCAGTGCTAGATGCTTGCAGAATGCTTCAATCACGACAAGTGAATTTGATGTTAGCGGGTGCTTCTGACCGTACTATGGATCCAGCAACTTATGCTAAATTTAGTGCAATTGGCGCATTATCACCTTCTCATTCAACACCTTTTGATGCTCGTGCAGATGGATTTGTGATGGGAGAAGGAGCCGGAGTATTGGTCCTCAAGCGCCTTGATGATGCGGTTGAAGATGGCAATGATATTCATGCAGTAATCAGAGGAATTGGTGCTAGCAGTGATGGCCGCGGAAAGGGAATTACAGCACCAAGTCAGAGGGGGCAAATGCAAGCCCTTGCTCGTGCCTATTCACAAGCAGGATTTAGTCCAGCAACAGTCGAATTAGTAGAAGCACATGGAACTTCAACAAAAGTTGGAGATGCCATGGAATTAGCCACCTTGAACAAGTTATGGCACGAGGTCGAAGGCGGACAGAATATTGCTGTTGGTTCTGTAAAGAGTCAGATTGGTCATCTCAAAGCAGCCGCAGGTATCGCTGGAATGTTGAAGACAATAAACGCTGTGTCCAAAGGAGTTATTCCTCCAAGTGCAGGGTTTGAAACCCCCAATACTTCTGTAGATTGGAATGCAAGCCCATTTTATGTTCCAACTTATGCTCGTGAATGGGCGCAACCAAGTGATACTCCACGAAGGGCAGCAGTTTCTGCATTCGGGTTTGGCGGTACAAATTGGCACGTTATTATTGAACAATTCGACAGAAACCATCACTTTCCATTGGCTGTTGAATGGAGGCAGCGATGGACAACTTACCTTACTGGTTCCCCAGCTCCAACTTCTGCCCCAGCCCCTCCTACTCCAACCCCTTCTACAGAAGAGGAAGTTATTTCCAAACCGATACCAAATGCCGAGAGTATTCTCGATAAATCAGCCAAAGCAAGTTTGAGTTGGGAGGAATTGAAGGCAATTGAAGGCGGAGTATTGCTACTTGAATCAGAAGACCTTGAGAGTCTTCAATCCGAATTGCAACAAGCAACAGACTCCCTCCTCTCAGGTGGAGCCAACTTCGATGATGACCCTGCTGGACGTAGACTTTCCAAGGAATTGGCTGCAGCCAGTGAAGGTTTCACATGTAAAGGAGCTAGAATGGCTATAATTGCCACGTCTTGGGCCCAATTCGAGAAGAGAAGTGCACTTGCATTGAAGACCATGGCAGGTAAGGATAAGTGGGGATTCCTACAATCTCAGGGTGTTATGATTTCAGATGGAGCCCCTGTCCCTGAAGCAGCAAAAGTTGCACACTTGTACCCTGGTCAAGGAAGCCAATATGTTGGAATGACTCATGATTTAAGCCTCAGATACTCAAGTGTTGCCGAAGTTTGGAATAGAGCAGACAAAACAATGGTTGACATATTGGATGGAGAGACCTTATCCAGTTTTGTATTAAGACCAAACCTTTCCGATGAGGAAAAGAAAGAGGCAGAGGAAAAACTCAAGCAAACTGAATATACTCAGCCTGCAATGCTNACCGCTGACCTNGCAATAGATTCTGTTCTTTCAGACCACGGGCGCNTACCTGATATGGTTGCAGGCCATAGTTTGGGAGAATATGCAGCCTTGATGGTATCAGGGATTTTGGGTATGGATGGGGCTTTGAGGGCTGCTGCTGCTCGAGGTACAGAAATGGGCAGTGTGGTAATTGAAGATACGGGTTTAATGGCATCAATAACTGCTGATTATAACATCATCAAGGATGTATTGTCAACAATCGATGGATATGTCATTGCAGCAAATAAGAATTCACCTAGAATGACTGTAATCGCTGGCGATTCTCCTTCTGTTAAAGAAGCGATTCGCAGATTTGAAGGATTGGATATCGCCGCCGTCATCCTACCTACTAGCCATGCTTTCCATTCAACGATAGTTGAACCAGCCGCAGAGCCATTGAGAAAATTCCTCGATGGATTAGAGATTAATTTACCTGAAATACCCATTACATCAAATGTAGATGGTTCATTTTATCCGATGAATAGGGATGAAAACCGAACTCCAAAAGAGCAAATTTTGGATAAATTAGCCCCTCAGATGTCAAGTCCAGTTGAATGGACGAAACAGATTGAAACAATGTACAAGGCAGGGGCAAGAGTATTCGTAGAAGTTGGCCCAAAGCGTGCACTGACTATGTTTGCTAACCAGATTCTTGAGGGTAAACCAAACCTCTCTGTTATGACAAATCACCCTAAATCTGGNGGTATTGCTTCTATCATGAATGCCTTGGCAACGATGGCTATCGCTGGTCGACCTTATCGCTGGCCACGTTCAGATTCACTAGTGCTAACAGAAGGATTTAGGGCTGGACCTCTGGAAGTATGGGAATCAGTAGTAGCTGAGCCAAAAGAAACGGAAGAAGAAAAGCCAGTCACAGAATCTTCAGCAGTGTCTGAAGAAATCATTGAAGCAGCAGTTGTTGAAGAAGCAGTTGAAGAAGCAGTTGATACAGCCGATTGGCTGGCAACTATCTTGTCTGCAGCCAGTGGATATCCAGCCAAGTTCTGTTATGGCCATGTGAATCTAAAAACCGGCCTTGGTATGAACGATGAGGCGATAGAATCGGTTTTGAAATCAATATCTAAGCAAGTTGAAGTTGAACCTAGTAAGGATTCTGCTTCTTTCAAGACTGCAATTGAAATCACCGAATGGATTCAAGGAGTTCCAGATTCAGTCAGCACTCCTTTAAAATCAACAGAATCAACAGTTGTCGAAAGTCAAAGTAGAGTAGTCGAAAAAATTGTTCAGGTTGCTCCTAAAGACCATAGAAAATTAAATCCATACGTTGTAACTGGGGTCAGTTTAGGATTGCCAGGAGATAGAAAGGTATTCGATGAGGATAACTTTGAGAAACTTGTCAGGGGAGAAACCTGTATTAGGGAAGTATCTGATGATTATAAGCAAAAAATTCTCGATAAAAAAATCGTACGTCTAATCAAAGGACGTGATGGACAAGCAAGAATGGAAACCGCCCAGAACTTCGAGGATATTCCACAACTTGCAGGTCTTGCAGGTGATTTTGACATCACTGAAGAGTTTGGTATTTCCGAAAAGGTGGCCAAGTCTTGGGATATCACAACCCAATTAGCAACCGCTGCGGGATTACTGGCTTTACGGGACGCAGGAATTCCACTAACTCCCGTCGAGAAGATCGGAAAAGGCGGTCTAAGGCTGATAACAAATTGGAAAGTACCTAGCGTCTATCGTGATAATACTGGAATCATTTTTGCTAGTTGTTTCCCAGGGAGTGCTAATACTACTCGTCATTCTATGAATAATGGTGATGATGGAGAAGGGAATTTCGATAGGTCATATCTATTCCAAACTCTCAACATGGGCCATTCTCAATTTGCCCAATTCACTGGAATTAGAGGTCCAAATAGCACAATTAACCTTGCCTGTGCTTCAACCGCTGCAGCCTTTACAGTAGCAGAGGATTGGCTTGAAACAGGACGTTGTGAGAGAGTTGTTGTCATCAGTAGTGATGATGTAACTGGTCCGGACTTATGGGAATGGATTGGAGCAGGATTTGCTGCAAGTGGAGCAGCCTCGACTTCATCGAGTGTTGAAGATGCAGCTTTACCATTCGACCAACGCAGAAATGGCCTCATTCTCGGAATGGGAGCGGCTGCTTTCATCATCGAAAAGAAGGATGGCGCTGCAAAGAGAGGAGTGCAACCCTATGCTGAGTTGCTGGGTGCCCACATAGGGAATTCAGCCTTCCATGGCACCAGATTGGATGTTGAAAATGTGGCATCACAAGTTGATGGCTTTGTATCAAGAATGGAGAAAAAATGGGGGATTGAGAGAAAGACCATCGCCCCTAACACCGTATTTTTCAGTCATGAGACCTATACTCCAGCTAGAGGCGGCTCAGCCCAAGCAGAGGTAAAGGCCTTGAGAGATACCTTTGCTGAAGCAACAGATTCACTATTAATATCCAATACCAAAGGATTCACTGGTCACCCCATGGGTGTGGGAATAGAAGATGCATCGATGATTCATGCACTTGCAACGGGTAGGATTCCACCAATTGCAAATCACAAAGTGATTGACCCAGAACTTGGGAATCTCAATTTGTCTAAGGGTGGCTATCATGAGAATATCAATTACGGTCTCCGATTTGCTGCAGGATTTGGTAGCCAAATCGCAATAACTTTGTGGAAATCTAGTGCTGTGGATGGTGAACGTATCGATGTTTCAAAACTACTTCACTGGAATCGTAAATTAGCAGGTACAGAAGATTTAACACTCAAAGTTTTGAAGAATAAATTGGTTGCTTATATTGATGGAGAAAATAATCTACATGGTGGAATGCAAGGCGAGGATTGGCTAACTGGAAATGAAAAACCCGAAGTTATTGAATCAATACCAGAGCCAACTCCAGAACCAGTCTTAGAGCCAATAGCAGAACCGAAGCCGGAATTAGGTGAAATTTNGGAAATAGTAGTTGCCGTGGTAGTCAAACATTCTGGATATCCAGCAGANTTCATAGAATTAGATCAAGACCTTGAAGGAGAATTAGGAATAGACACTGTCAAACAGGCCGAAATAATGGGTGATATTAGAGGTAAATTCAATCTCCCAGTTGATGAATCATTCGTCCTTTCAGAACATCCTACCTTGAACCACATGATTCAGTATATCATTAACATGTCTGGTGGAGAAGAAACTACACCCGCTCCTGTTGTTGAATTGGAACCTGAATCAGAGGGCAAGCCAGAGGAAGAACCTGAGATTGCACCAGTACTAACTTCAATCGACCAATCTGAAATCCAATCCGCAGTCGTTCAAATAGTAGTTGAACATACTGGTTATCCAGAGGATTTCATCGAATTGGACCAAGACTTAGAGGGTGAATTGGGAATTGACACAGTGAAGCAAGCCGAGATGATGGGCGATATTCGTGAAAAGTTTTCACTTCCATTGGACGAATTATTTAGCCTTGCAGAACACCCAACTCTCAATCACTTTGTTGACTATATTGTCAAAATGACGAGTGGTGTTGAAAGCCCTTCAGAACCAGAACCTGAGCCAGAACCAGAACCAGAACCTGAGCCAGAACCAGAACCTGAGCCAGAACCTGAGCCAGAACC
>JGI26060J43896_10000482_pt1 | contig 14612 bp, 17 predicted proteins | sample MarorgKNORR_S2LV_6_FD_43896 | JGI IMG/M metagenome (IMG submission 43896) | reverse complement strand
GAGATTAAATGGAGTATGATGTCTTTGGACGTTACTCCTAATGGTAGAATCCCATCAAGCGTGATCTTCATAAGTTTCGGTTTTTTCTTTATCAGAGTATTTGTTGCTAAAGCATGCTCACACTCTGTAGAACCAACTCCCCAAGCAAGTGTTCCGAGTGCTCCCAAACTGCATGTGTGAGAATCAGGACATATGTAGGTGATTCCTGGAAGTGCAATACCTTGTTCGGGTGAGACAACATGAACTATTCCTTGATTTGGGTCATCAATATCAAAGAAGTGAATTTTAGATCCCTTAACTGAAGCCCTTAAAGATTGAATAAAATCCGACCCACTGGGCACAAGTGTCTTATCGCCTCTACCCGGAAATGTATCGACAATATGGTCTATTGTTGCAAAAACTTGATTAGGATTTCTTATGGATACCTTTCTTTCTTCCAAGCTTTTGAGGGCAATACTTCCTGTTCGCTCATGAAGAAATATTCTATCAATATAAATTAATTCGTTGCCATCACCCAAGTCACAGATCGAATGTTGATCCCAAATTTTTTCAAATAAAGTTGATCCCATGGAATTCCCAATGATTACTTGTGAGCATTATAAACTAAATATAGTCAATACTGGTTCTAGATAATAAATAACTTCATGATTAAGGTTTCAGTTATGACATTATTGTTATAATAAAATTTATTTAAATGAATCCGTTGAGATTAACGAAAAATGATTACCCATGTGGATAAAAATAATAGACCTACTATGGTCGATATATCAGATAAAGAAGTGACCCTGAGAATAGCAACTGCCTCAGCAAGAGTTCAGTTGCCAAAAGAAGTAAAGGAAGCATTCTCCAATGGTGAATTGCATACTAAGAAAGGCCCAGTGATTGATACAGCTATAGTGGCAGGAACTATGGCAGCAAAAAAAACTCATGAACTCATCCCTTTTTGCCACCCTTTGAGTTTGGATTCTTGCAAGATTAAAATCAATTCTAATGAAGCTGGAGACTTAATAATCAATTGTAAAGTCAGCATAGAGCATAAAACAGGAGTTGAAATGGAAGCTTTGACCGGTGCTAGTGTGGCTGCTCTTACAATTTATGATATGTGTAAGTCACTGTCTCATGAGATTGTGATTACAGATATAGCTTTGGAGCATAAATCTGGTGGAAAAAGAGATTTTGGTTAATCAGGGCGTTATGGAATCAAAGATTCATGGACTAATTCTAACAGGTGGATACAGTAAAAGAATGGGACAAGACAAAGCTCTGATATCTGATGGCAATCAAACAGCTTTAGAAAAGATCTATGATTTATTAAGACATTCATTGCAAGAAGTGTTTGTCTCTGTAAGAGCGGATCAGAAAGAAGAAGAAAAAAGAGCCGAATTTAACTTGATCGTTGATCAAAATCAATGTTCAGGACCAATGGCAGGTATTTTATCGGCTTTTAATTCTTATCCAGATATTGCTTGGCTGGTTGTGGCTTGCGATATGCCACATCTTGATAAAGAAACGATTGATCAGTTAATACAGAATAGAAATAAAGAAAAAGTGGCAACTCTTTTTATCAGTCCAAAAGACGGTCTTCCTGAGCCTCTATGTTCTATTTACGAACCATTATTTTTTGAAACTGTGTCCAATGATAATCGATTGATTGAGAATAATAGTCCGAGGGATACTCTGATGCGAATGGATACTGTTTTGATAAAACCTAAGAATCCAAAATCACTNATTAATACGAACTATCCATAAAGGATTTGAGTGAAATTCTACTTCGACTATGAGAGGATGGTTGCCATAATTCTATAAATTATAAATTTTTAGAGGAATAAGATGAGTGAAATTAAAAACAGTCCCTCAAGACAGGATGCAGAGGCAGCTGTGAAGACATTAATAGAATGGGCAGGAGATGACCCTAAACGTGAAGGCTTGATAGATACTCCTAAAAGAGTAGTTAAAGCCTATGAAGATTGGTTTAGTGGATACGATGAAGAACCTGATGAATTCATGCAAAGAACTTTTGATGAAGTTGAAGATTATGATGAAATGGTCACTTTAAGAGGTATTGAATTTACTTCCCATTGTGAGCATCATATTGCNATGATTACAGGTAAAGCTTATGTGGCTTATTTGCCCAATAATAAAGTTGTAGGAATCAGTAAATTAGCCAGAGTTGTTGATGCCTATGCCAAACGTTTTCAAGTGCAAGAAAAAATGACAGCACAAATAGCTAAATGTATTAATGATTCTTTGCAACCCAAAGGAGTTGGAGTTATCGTTGTTGCCAGACATGCTTGTATGACTACCCGAGGAGTTAATAAGAAAGGTGTGGATATGGTGACCAGCATGATGTTAGGCAACTTCAGAAGCGTTGAAGCAACCAGAATGGAGTTTCTAAACAATATTGGACCAGTTCAAGCTTAATTACCATATGACTCATATGATAGAAAAATTTGAAGATTTGAAAGCATTAGAGGGTCAGGAAATCGGTATTTCGGATTGGAAGGAGGTTACCCAAGAACAAATCAATCAATTTGCAGAATCTACTAATGATCATCAATGGATTCATGTAGATGTTGAGAGAGCTGAAAAAGAAATGCCAGACGGTAAAACTATTGCTCATGGCTATTTAACACTTGCCATGATACCAGCGATGACAGCAGAATTTATAGCATTCAGGAATTTGAAAAATGCCATTAATTATGGAGTTAATAAAGTTCGTTTTATGAATATGGTGCAAGTTGAAAGCAAAATTAGAGCTAGAGCTTCCATTAAGATCACACGTCAAAGAGCAGGAGCAATACAAGTCATTGGAGATACTACTGTTGAAATTCAAGGCCATGATAAACCTGCTTGTGTTGCAGAAACAGTTTCTTTCTATTATTTAGACCCACAATGAAAAAAGAAAATACCCTAGATACATCAATTGAGCGATTGGTGAGTTTGCTGGACCTTGAAAATATTGAAAAAAATATTTTCAGAGGAGAGAGTCAAGATATTGGTAGCCCACAGGTATTTGGCGGACAAGTGCTTGGGCAAGCATTAATGGCAGCAAGTAGAACAGTGGAAGGTAGAAATGTGCACTCCTTGCATGCTTATTTTTTGAGAAGAGGAGATTTTGAGGCACCTATTGTTTATGAAGTTGATAGAGCCCGTGATGGCGGTAGTTTTTCTAACAGAAGGGTAATTGCAGTTCAGCATGGCGAACAAATATTCAATATGACTTCCTCTTTTCAAGTCCCAGAAGATGGNCTTGAGCATCAATCAGATATGCCTATTGTTCCTCCTCCAGAAGAGTTAGAAGATTTAATAGATCTAATAAAACCTGAATGGNTAGAAAAACTACCCTTAAGAATTAGGAGAATGTTAACGCGTGAGAGACCTTTTGAAGTTAAACCAGTTGAGACACCACATTTCTTATTAAATGAAACTAAAGATCCAATTAAGCATAGCTGGATAAGAGCTAAAGGTAATATGCCCAATGACATTGTTATGCATCAGGCTTTACTTGCTTATGTTTCTGATTATGATTTATTAACAACGGCGATACTTCCTCATGGAACTAATTTAATGCAAAATAAATTCCAAATGGCAAGTTTGGATCATGCCATGTGGTTTCACAACACAGCTTCAGTAGATCAATGGATGTTGTTTGCCTATGAGAGTCCAAGATCAAATGCATCTAGAGGCTTTGCAAGAGCTCAAATTTTTTCCAGAGATGGAGTATTAATTGCTTCAACTNCTCAAGAGGGATTAATGAGGATTAGACGGACTTAAGTGATTTTATAAATCGTTTTCCATTTTCCACATAATGTTCAGCAGAATATTGGATCATTTGAATTTCTTTCTCATCCAAAGATCTTATAAATTTAGCAGGCGAGCCCATGATTAATGAGTTATCTGGAAAAACCTTATTTTCAGTGATCAAAGAGTTGGCACCAACCATTGAATTTTTTCCAATTTTTGCATGATTAAGAATTGTACTATTGATTCCTATNAGACAGTTATCTGAAATATTGCATCCATGCAACATTACTTTATGTCCTATAGTTACATTTTTACCTATAGTTAATGGAGCTCCAATATCAGTATGCAATATGGATCCATCTTGTATATTGGTTCCTTGACCAATGTTGATAGGGTCATTATCACCACGTATAACCACATTGAACCATATGCTGGCATCACTATTTAGATTTACTTTACCAATGATTGTTGCATTCTCAGCTATAAAATTTGAGGCATCATATTTTGGTGTATTTTCATCAATACTATAAATCATTGATTAANCTTTCCTTGCTTAGCAACCATTTCAGTNGCTTTTTTAATTATTTCTTCATCCCCAATGAATCTTTTTAATACTGGCTTTAGATTTTCATTAAATTCATATAACAATGGTATACCTGTTGGAATATTCATCTCAACAATATCTTCATTGTTAATGTCATCAATCATTTTAATTAAAGATCTCAAACTATTGCCATGAGCTACAATCAGTGTGTTTTGATTCCCCAGTAGAGAGGGTACAATAATATCTTGCCAATATGGTCGAACTCGACTGAGTGTGTCTTTTAGGCTTTCGCCACAAGGNAGGTTATCAATACCATTATATTTATTGTCCAGACGAGGATGATTTGGGTCATCTACTTCAATTAAAGGTGGCGGAATNTCATAACTTCTTCTCCAAATCTTTACCTGCTCTTCTCCATATTCTTTTGCNACTTCAGATTTATTAAGACCTTGTAGGGCACCNTAATGTCTNTCATTTAATTCCCATGCATTGGTAACAGGAATCCATGTAAGATTCATTTCTTCAAGTATTATAAATAGGGTCCTTGTAGCTCTTTTTAAGAGCGATGTATAGGCAACATCAAATGAAATATTTTCTTTCGCTAAATTGAAACCTGCATCCTTTGCTTCGTTTTCACCTTTTTCAGTTAAGTCTACATCTTCCCAGCCAGTGAAGCGATTTGATAAATTCCATTCGCTTTGACCATGCCTACAGAGTATGAGTTTTCCAGCCATAATTGGACCTATTTTTTTTTATTTTATAAAAATGCTCATAGCATTATAGATTATATGATTTTGTATGTAATTAATCTTTCATTTGGGACTATAAAAATAGCTTATAATCCTCCACTAAATAGTATTTATAATCTTAATACGGTAATATTCATACTATAATATTACCAATTATTTTAGGAGCTTTGAGTGGAACGTGAATCGATGGAGTACGATGTTATTATTGTGGGTGCTGGTCCTTCNGGACTCTCAGCAGCCATTCGATTGAAACAGTTAGCCAATAATCAATCAAAAGAACTTAATATTTGTGTGATAGAGAAAGGTTCTGAAATTGGGGCTCATATACTTTCAGGAAATGTATTTGATCCCAAGGCATTAAATGAATTGATACCAGATTGGAAAGAGCAAGATACTCCAGTAAAGACATCAGTTGTAAAAGATGAAGTGAGATATTTGCTTAATGAAAAATCATCCATTTCAGTGCCACTGCTATTAGCTCCCACATTTAACAATCATGGCAATTATATTATTAGTTTAGGCAATCTATGCCGATGGCTAGGAGACTATGCTGAAGGNNTAGGAGTCGATATCTTTACTGGGTTTACAGCTTCAGAAATTATCTATGAGNATGATATTGTTGTAGGGGTAGCCACCGGTGATATGGGTATTGATAAGAATAAAGTTAATAAAGACAGTTATGAGCCAGGCATTGATTTAAAAGCCACTTATACTATTTTCTCAGAGGGTTGTCGTGGGCATTTAGGGAAGCAACTTATTGAAAAGTTTAACTTAGACCAAGATTCAGATCCCCAACACTATGGCATTGGTTTCAAAGAAGTATGGGATATTGATCCATCATTGCATCAAGAAGGACTGGTTGTGCATACGATGGGTTGGCCAGCACAAAGTGATACCTTGTCAGGCTCATATTTTTATCATGCTGAGAACAACCAAGTTTTCATTGGGTATATTGTACCTCTCGACTATGAAAATCCACACATTAGCCCTTATGAAGAGTTTCAACAATGGAAGCATCAACAATCAATCAAGACTTATTTGGAAGGGGGAACAAGAGTTTCCTATGGTGCGAGAGCTTTAATAAAAGGCGGCCATCAGTCAAGACCTAAGATGAGCTTTCCAGGNGGATTAATNATAGGTGACAATGCTGGCACTCTTAATTTTCCTAGAATCAAAGGCACTCATACAGCTATGAAATCAGGAATGATAGCTGCTGAAAGTATTTTTAAAGAGATTGCTAAAGAATCACCGATGAAAGATTTAGAAGACTATGAGAATCAATTTAAGTCGTCTTGGGTAGAGAAGGAGCTTCTTAAAGCCAGAAATTTTTTACCCTTAATACATCAATTTGGAACTAAAATTGGCGTCTTGTTTGCTGGCATAGATCAACTGATATTCAGAGGTAGGCTGCCATTTACCCTGCATCATATGACACCTGATCATGCATGCTTAAAGAATGCAGATGCAATGTCAAAAATAGACTATAAGAAGCCAGATGGGTTGTTATCTTTTGATAAATTATCATCAGTATTCTTATCAAATACGAATCATGAGGAGGATCAGCCTTGTCATTTAATATTAAAAGATGCTTCCATTCCTATAGCGAAAAATCTTCCTCTTTATGATGAGCCTGCACAACGATATTGTCCTGCTGGTGTTTANGAGATTGTTGAAAAAGAAGGTAAAAAATTATTCCAGATTAATGCTCAGAATTGTGTGCATTGCAAGACTTGTGATATTAAAGATCCGAGTCAAAATATAAACTGGATAACACCAGAGGGAGGGGGAGGTCCAAACTATAGTAATATGTAGTTTTTTAGTGGTTTAATGGATACAAATAATCATATACAGTCTTCCTTNGAAGCTTTCACTGGCGNCTTCTTTCTGATAAGTTGCACTAGTGGATTAGTCTTATGAATATTAAGGTTAACTCTCAGGGTAGAAAATATTGTGATATTTGAAAAAATAAAAAAGAAAAGCTATGCATGTCTTATAGCTGGTTTAGTCCTTTCCATAGGAGCTACAGCGTATTCTCAGTCTGATAATCAAGAAGAAATTATACTACCTAATCCAATTGATATATTGGGCGACAGTCTTGTAGTTCAAAGTACTACATCAGAAGATTCACAACAATCACAAGTTATGATTTCTAATCTGTCTAATCAAACACAAGAATTGCTAGGCGAGTATCGATTGGTCTTGCAACAGATTGATCGGCTCATTGCATACAATGAATATGTTGAAAGATTGATTGAAGATCAGAAATTTCAAATCAAAGACATTAATCAACAATTGATTGATTTTGCAATTATAGAAAGAGGTATTGTTCCCTTAATGTTGGAGAGTATTGATATTCTTGACAAGTTTATTGATCTGGATATTCCATTTCTATTGGATGAAAGAAAGCAAAGGATTGCTAGACTGAGAATTATTATGGATCAGTCTGATATCACAGTTTCTGAAAAATATAGACAAATTATGGATGCTTATCAGATTGAGACGAGTTATGGCTCTGATATTGAAGCCTATATTGGATTTCTTGATATTGATGGCGAGAACAGACAAGTGGATTTCTTAAGAATAGGTAGAACTTCACTCACATATCAAACACCAGATCAAGAAGAAACTGGGTTTTGGAATAAAGAGTTACAAGAATGGGAAGATCTTCCTCGAAAATATACAGATTATGTTAAGCAAGGTTTAAAAATTGCAAAAAAACAAGTGACTCCTGATCTTATTGAACTTCCTATTGAAGCTCCTGGTGTCGTTAGATGAAAACTTTTAAAACAAAATATATATCCATTTTATTAGTCCTGATGGCTATTAATATGCCATTGGTGGCTCAAGAGGAAGTGGAAGTTATTACTGATCCTGTCATTTTGGAAAAACTGAGAAACATTGAAACAATGCAGAAATTGCTTGAAATAACTCGTAGCAATAATATTCAAATTAGTATTGAAAATACCGAAAGAGAAAGAAAATTTATTGAGGCAAGAGACCAACAAGAATCACTGCTTAATGATGCTAAGAAAAGACTCCAAGAGCAAGAAGATCGGAGTGTAAGGCTGCAAAAAGAATTTGAAGATAATGAAAAGATTCTTGAAGAAATTGGAGAGACACTCAGAATTCGTATTGGAAACTTTGGTGAGCTTTTTGGAGTCTTTAGGCAAGTTACTGGTGAAGTTATTGCTACAGTTAAGAATTCAATAGTCTCACTACAGTTCCCCAATCGAGAAGAGTCTCTGACACAATTGGCTGAAAACAAAGGATTGCCTTCAATTGATCAAATGAAGAGCTTAGTCGTGTCTATGCTTGAAGAAATGACTCAATCAGGCAGGGTTGATCGTTTTGATGGTCAAGTTGTTTTACCTGGAGGATCTATAGCTGATGCTGAAATTGTTAGAGTAGGTGTCTTCAATGCTATTACTGAAGATTTCTTTTTAAAATTTGTACCAGAAACACAAACCTTGCAAGTTCTAGCTAGGCAACCTGCAAGAAGATACAGATCTATGGCCGGTGATTTATTTGATGCAGATGAGGGCTTTGTAACAATGGCTGTTGATCCTAGTCGAGGGCAAATCCTTGGATTATTAATTCAGGCACCAGGACTTAGTGAGAGAATTAGTTCAGGTGGACCGGTTGGGTATTTTATTATTTTAATCGGGCTTATAGGGTTAACTTTATCTGTTTGGCGATTTAAGATCCTTAAACAAGAAGGGGAGGCTATAGATCGCCAGCTTTCAANCCAGAGTATTTCTCAAGACAATGCTTTGGGAAGAATTTTATCTGTTTACGATAAGAATGAAGGCATTAATATTGAATCACTTGAATTGAAAGTAGATGAAGCTATATTGAAAGAGGTTCCTAAGTTAGAAAAGTATCATAGTATTATTAAAGTTTTTGCTGCAGTTGCTCCTTTATTAGGTTTATTAGGTACCGTAACAGGCATGATTTTAACCTTCCAAGCTCTGACACTGTTTGGTACGGGAGACCCCAAATTAATGGCTGGTGGAATATCCCAAGCTCTAGTCACAACAATGCTTGGGTTGATAGTTGCAATACCCTTAGTTTTTCTGCACAGCATTTTAACAAGTTGGAGTGGTTCTTTGATCGAAATTCTTGAGGAACAAAGTGCTGGTTTAATCGCGAGAAATGCTACTAAAAAATAATTTCATACCATGAGTTAGATGAAATATCCCCTGATATANAAAANACAGCAATACCTTGAAGGAAGAGAATTCTGGTTTTTATTATTTTTTATAAGTGCTCTACTACTAATTATATTTGTTTCTGTTTTTGAGGATATCAGAACTTTTTTTGAGGCAGGTGGACCTGTTTTATGGGGTATTCTGCTTGTGACTATAATCATGTGGACATTGATCATAGAACGTTTTTGGTTTTTTTATTATGTACTACCTTCGAGTATAAAAAGTACTACTGATGAATGGAATAAAATGAATCCAGAGATTGATTGGTACTCAAAAAAAATTAGAGATCAAATGATTTCTGAACTATCAATAAATTCAAAAAGATTCATTCTGACTATTGAAACGATGATGCAGATACTACCCTTACTTGGTCTGCTTGGAACCGTTGTTGGAATGATAAAAGTGTTTGATGTAATGACATTTTTTGGCACGGGAAATGCCAGATTAATGGCGAGTGGCGTATCGCAGGCAACGATTCCAACCATGGCAGGTTTGGTGGCAGCCATATCGGGTTTGTATATCGCTAATATGTTAAAAAGAAAAGCCGATGATGAGATAGACAAAGCCGCTGATCATTTAATGATGAAATAAAAAAATATGAGAAGACGATTTAAAAAGAAATCAGATGAAAGTGAGATCAATATAACTCCTATGTTGGATATTGTTTTTATCATGCTCATTTTTTTTATAGTTACCACCTCTTTTGTTAAAGAAATTTCTATTGATGTTAATAGACCAACCAAATCTCCAATTAAAGAACAAAAGAAATCAGATGTCATTTCTGTTCGTATATCAGCAGAAGGTCAAGTTTTTGTTCAAGATCGTTTGATTAACTTGGATGCCGTTAGAGCAAATATTGAGTCAAATCTAGCACTTAAACCTCAAGCTTCTGTAGTTGTTGTTTCCGATAGAGATGCTGATGCTGGTTTTTTAGTTAAAGTAATCGACCAATCCAGGTTAGCGGGTGCTTCGAATGTTTCATTAGCATCACAAAAATAAACTATGTTAAGAAGAAGAAAAAGAGAAGAGGAGGATAGTGAAATAAACATCACGCCTATGATGGATATTGTGTTTATTATGTTAATCTTTTTTATTGTAACTACCTCTTTTATTAAAGAAACAGGAATAGATCCCAATAGGCCAGAAGCTGAAACTGCTTCCAGATCTGAATTAGGCAATATTCTTATAGCCATATCTCCCAGCGATCAAATTTGGATGAATAAGAATCCTATTGAATTGCAAGCAGTAAGAATTCTTATGGAAGCCGCTCATGCAGAAAATCCCGAAAGCAGTGTTGTAATTGTTGCTGATGAACTGGCTTCAACTGGCATAGTTATAGACATTATGGACCAGATAAGATTAAGCGGAATATCTAAGGTTTCTATTTCTGCACAGGANAAATAGAGTTNATGAATACACTTTCATTAACGTTTAANCCTGAAATGAGATATTTATCAGCAATGATATTGGGTGTCATTATCTCTCTGTCTCTATTTTTCTTGATGCAAGCTCTCATTGATTCTGGAGAGCAAGATTATAGCGCTTCTGGTGAAGGACAAATCATGGAATTCATTAGAATTAAAGACGATGAGAGCCTAAGTTTCAAGGATAGAATAAAACCAAAAAAACCTACACCGCCAAAAGAGCCACCTCCACCACCTAAGCTTATTGTTGAAAAACAAGCGAAACCCACTGTTAATAAAATTAAAATAGAAATTCCTAATATAGATTTACCAACCATTGCTGGAGGCGGACCTTTTTTAGGTAACTGGCAGGGCAATCCATTAGCTGAAGGAGATGTACTTCCAATCGTAAGAATTGATCCTCAGTGGCCAAGAGAGGCTTTAGCTAGGGGTATTGAAGGGTATGTTGTTGTTGAGGTAACTATTGCTTCTGATGGAAGTGTAAGAGGTGCCTCGATTATCGAATCTGTACCTAAAAGAATGTTTGATAGGAATGTTATAAGAGCCGTACTGAAATGGAAGTTTAAACCTAGAATTATTAATGGCGTTCCTGTAGAAAGAAAAGCCATTCAAACTCTTGAATTTAAAATCAATGCATAGATTACATAAACTAATTTCACTACCTGTAAAGTGGACAGCATTATTTTTATTGATTTTACTTTCTTCTTTCTCAGTTGATTTACTTTCCAAAGAACTGGAGCTATACCATCCTCTTAGGGAAGATAGAATTGTTACTGTAAGACCTGATTCAGGGCAGCAGATGTCACAAAATGTTAATTATAAATTGGAAGGTGTAGCAGATCGTTTTGGAGATTCAGATTACGATGGTGCTTTAAAAAATTTAGAAATGATGTTGGATTGGAATTTATCAGTCTATGAGAAGGCCGTTATTTATCAATTTATGGGTTTTGTGTATGTTAATAGAAATGATACTAATGCTGCGATTGATGTATTTAAAAAATGTGTGGACTTAAATAGGCTTTCTAACTCTCAACAACAAAGCACAATATTTAATCTTGCCAGCCTTTATGGCTCTCAAGAAAAATGGGATTTGGCCGTTGATTCTCTAATGAGATTTTATAAGCATGAGCCAGATCCAGCAGCCGAATCATACATAATGATGGGTATAGCCTATTTTCAAAAAGGCGAGCCATTAGAGGCGCTTCCTTATATTCATATAGCGAATCAAAAATCCTTAAAGCCTAAAGAAAGTTGGTTGCAACTTGAAGTGGCTATTTTATTCTTAAATCAACGATTTGAAGAAGCTATCACTGTTGTAAAGACACTCTCAACATATTGGCCAGAAAAAGAGAAATATTGGGAAACAATGGCTGGAACTTATATGGAGATGCAAAAAGATACTGATGCATTGGCAGCCTTAAGTTTGGGTTATAAGAACGATGCATTGAGCAAAAAAGAATCCATAGAAAATCTTGCAAGGTTGAGTTTATATCTTGAGATACCTTATCAGGCGGCTGTAATAATCGAAGAAAATATGAATTCCGGTTTAATCGATAAAAATGAGGATAATCTCAGGTTACTTTTAGGAGCTTGGACAGCTGCTAGAGAATTTGACCAAGCAATTTCTGTGATAGATGTTTTGGCTTCAATGACCAATGAAGGGAAGCTCTATATTCAGAAAGCTATGCTTCTAAATGAAAAAGGGGATTGGGATGGAATCAAGCTGGCAACAAGCCAAGCATTGAAAGATCTGAATCTTAAAAATATTGGAGATGTTTATATCTTAAGAGGCATGGCGCATACAGAATTAAAGGAGTATCAAGAGGCCGTAGGTTCTTTTACAAAAGCTATTGAGTTTGGAACGGATACCAATAAAAGAAATGCAGAGGCTTGGCTGGATTATGTATCAGATAGGGAAGGCGTCTGATTAACTTCCAAAAGACTTATGATTTAAGTCCGGTTCATCTAGATTGCTCAATATCATTTCTCTTGATTGCATGGAAATCTCATCAGCAGTTATATTCCTGTCTTTTGTTTCAATCGGTGACGATATAGAAATCACTAAATCTACTTTTCTTGGAAGCCAACTCTCCGATCTTAGAAATGCTCGACTTCCTGAAATAGTAATGGGTATAACAGGGACATCATTCTTAATAGCGGTCAAGAAAGCACCTTTTTTAAATTTTAATAATCCTTCATTTTTGAGGAATGTAGCTTCAGGAAAAAAAATAATTGAGTCTGATAATTTATTACTGGCCATAATTTTTTTGAAATCTTCAGCACCTTTTCTGGGATTCACTCGATCAACTAAATGTGTCCCTAACTTACTTAATATGTATTCAGCAAAGGGAATATAGCGAAGCTCTTTTTTAGCAACATAGGCAAAGTTGGAAGGTAATGCAGCTGCNAGAATCATCGGATCGGCATAACTTGCATGATTGGCAACAAGAATTGAGGGCCTATCTAATAAATGTTCTTCTCCTTTAACAATTAAATTCAGCCTCAATAACTTAATAATTAAGGAAGAAGATTTTTTTGCTAAATTTCTTGTTGATTTAAAATTTCTAGTAAATGGAAAGCAAACAATCATTCCTAAAGTAATAATTGTAAAGACAAACCAGGCCCAAGAGCCAAATATATATAAAGAAAGACTTTTCATCAGTTTATTTATTAATATAAATATATGATACATACTCTAATACCATGAAAAAAATGAGTAAAGAAGATTTTCAATCTAAAAACACTATTGATAATTTTATTGATTCAATTTGGTTAGAACAAGGGTTATCAAAAGCAACATTGGATGCTTATCGTTCCGATTTGAATGGGTTAGAAAATTGGACCATTAAGAAAGGTTTTACTTTGATTAATATTTCTAGAGCAGACCTACTAGATTATATTTCTGATAGAGCAAAAAATGGTTCAAGCTCAAGGTCTTCNGCAAGAATGTTGTCTTCATTTAGACGATTCTATGGGTATCTTTTTCATCAAGAGTTAATTGACAGTAATCCTACAGAGAAAGTATCTATGCCAAAAATAGGTAGATCCTTACCGCAAATAATCTCAGAAGAACAAGTACTTAGGCTGATTAAGGCTCCTATAGCTAAAAAATCCTTGGGNTGTAGAGATAGAACCATGTTGGAATTACTTTATGCCACTGGTTTGCGTGTATCAGAGTTAGTAAAATTAAAGAAAAACCAACTGAATTTGAATCAGGGTTTTATTAGAGTTATTGGCAAAGGAGATAAAGAAAGATTAGTTCCTATAGGCACTATTTCTCAAAGATGGTTAAAAAAATATCTGGATACAGCATTCCATGAAATTATTGGCGATCGACAAACNGATTATTTATTTCCTACAAAAACTTCTGAAGCAATGTCCAGACAGGGATTTTGGCAGATGATAAAAAAATATTCTAAAAAAGCAGATATTAAGGTTCATTTGTCACCCCATACACTCAGACATGCTTTTGCTACACATTTAATTAATCACGGTGCGGATCTTAGGGTCGTTCAAATGCTTTTAGGTCATAGTGATCTATCCACAACTCAAATTTATACTCACATAGCACAAGCTAGACTTAAAGATTTGCATGAAAAGCATCACCCTAGAGGATAAATATTCTACAATACTAATGATATGAAGAATTCTGTGAAAATTAGTTTATTACTTTTCGTCCTTACTTTTTTTGGCGACCTTTCTTTTGGTGAAATAGAGGAAAATAATCCAAATACATCATCAAGCATAGGAGTTGTTGAAGAGCTTTCTAAGGTTATGCCTGAGGCAATTGTATTGGAATCTGAAATACCAGGCATATATTCAATCTCCATTGGCACGAGTATTGGCTATATCTCAAAAGATGGAAAGTATATCTTGAGAGGTGATATTTATGATATGGAAACCAATGAAAACATAACAGAAGGATTAAGAGCCAAATCCAGAG
>JGI26060J43896_10000481_pt1 | contig 14615 bp, 15 predicted proteins | sample MarorgKNORR_S2LV_6_FD_43896 | JGI IMG/M metagenome (IMG submission 43896) | reverse complement strand
GTCGCCAGATTCGCAACCGCAGAACCCGGCGGTCAGCCGCACGTCGTGCCGATCTGCTACGCGGTATCCGATAACTCGGTGTATTTCACGATCGACGAGAAACCGAAGCGGCTGACAAACAAGCCGCTCAAGCGAATTAGGAATCTACAAAACAATCCACACGTTGCGCTAGTGGTCGACCGTTATGAAGAGGACTGGGCTCGACTCGGCTGGGTGATGGTACAGGGCGAAGCCGCTTTACTGGACCACGGTGAAGAGCACACAAAAGCNCAGGGACTATTAAAGGCTCGCTATCCTCAGTTACACGGAATGCAGATCAGCGACCTGCCTGTGATTGCTGTCCGGATAAAGCACGTGGTCAGTTGGGGTAACCTGGGTACAGCCAGTTAATAATGTACTGCACTGCTTCTACTGAATTGACTACCTTCTTGGCAACATCAAGGCGTTTCTACAAAAATGTTTGTGGATAATTTGGATTCTGCAGAATCTCTACGCTTACTAGCGCAATGAACAACAAACACCTCACCATCTATTGGGGAGAAGAACTTGGACGGTATGGTTTCGGTGAGGAACACCCCCTTAGGCAGGATCGCCTCGCTGCATTTCGCGTTGCGGCCATCTCCGCAGGAATTGATCGAAGCGTGGAAATCGCAGCTCCTATGGCGTGTAACGTTACCGACCTTATTTTGTTTCATGAGCCGGCGTATGTTCAGCGCGTAGAGGAGCAGTCGACTATCGGTAGAGGGTATCTCGACTGTGGTGATACCCCTGCGTATCCAGGAATTTACGATGCTGGTCGGTTTGTCGTTGGAACAGGATTAGCTGCGATCAGTCGAATTATGGAACATAACTGGCACCGCGCATTTGTACCCATTGGCGGACTTCACCATGCTCGGCGGGATGGCGCTGCTGGGTTCAGCGTATTCAACGATTGTGGAATCATAATCGAGGCACTGCGACACCGTTTTGGAATTGCTCGTGTCGCGTACGTTGATATTGATGCCCACCATGGTGACGGCGTCTACTATGCGTTCGAAGAAGACCCTGACCTCGCTATCGCTGACATTCATGAGGACGGTCGTTATCTCTATCCGGGAACAGGGACTGCCAACGAGGAAGGCAAGGGAATTGCACGGGGCACCAAGTTGAATATCCCACTGGCACCGGGCAGCACTGACAGTGATTTTTTTCGCGCTTGGTCCCGGGTTGAATCCTTTGTCGAAGGCCACAAGCCCGAATTCATCATCTTTCAAGCGGGTGTCGATAGCATGGATGGGGATCCATTGACCCACCTTCGATTCTCTGTGGCAGCACATGCACACGCAACCAAGCGACTGGTTGAACTGGCAAACAAATACGCCGAAGGACGTCTCCTGGTCTATGGTGGTGGTGGCTACAATCTTAACAACGTTGCGAACGGCTGGTGTGCGGTATGCAAAGAACTAATTTGATCTACAGTTGATTCGTCTTGCATAAGTAATTCCTTGCCACTGTTTTATTCAGTCTTCCATCGGCGACATTGTTGTCAAAAGCGCTACCGACAGCTGTATGGTGTTGTGTATGGGTGTAACTACGTATTGAGATAATCGTACAGGGGTACCAGGCTATCCGGTTCTCCCGCCAGCTCCCGCTTTGCAAATTCAATCGCCGCCACTTCATGATTCGTCAGGCTATTCAGAGCATATCGATCTTCTTCAGGGGCCATTCTTTCGAGCGCAGTGAAATCTTCAAGATAACCAGGGTAGCGGTTCACCATGTACGTCATAAACTCGAACCAGTCGAACGATGCATGTCGTCCTACATAACTCTCTCCCCGTGTTTTGAGCTCCGATTCATCCCGGGAAACCAGCCCATATTTTTCAAGCAGCGGCACAACCGACTCAGCCGCACAGCGCTCTACCCTGGCGAGTACCGTCAGCTTTTCCTGTTCTTCAAAATGATCAACGAGCCCATAGAAATAAGCCTCGCCTTCGATTTCCTCTTCGTAATAGGACAGTAACGTCTTCAAATATTTGTCTGTCGCTTTCATCTTTTTAGATCTGCCATCATTAAAACACAGGACATATGCGCGCAATTTAATGTTAACTATTTGCCTTGATGTATGCCGCGGCCTGGTTTGCTGAATCGCGACCGCTGTCGAGCCCGCCATTAACGGTACTGGCCTGTACTCTATGGGTAGCCTCCCCTGAAAAGAAGAGTTTTTCAGCCAAAGTTCTGCCGAGGACTGCACGAGCTGCGGACCTGCCCGGCCTGACGGCGGAGTATGCGCCGTCGAACAAAGGTATCTTTCCACAGGCTGTGGCAAAGCCTTTTACAAATCTCTTTTCTATGTCATTGCCGAGCATACTTTTGATACCGTCCAAACCGTAAGCAATGGCCATCTCCATGGATTCCCGTTCCAATGCTTTTGCCTGGCTGCCCCCTACATAGCCGTAAGTAAGATTCGAATGGTTGGTATTGGTGAGATATCCCACACCGGTTTCATCAGTTTGTTGCTGATAGACATAAGCATCTGGACCAAAGCCAAAAATATCTTCACTGAACAACAGGCCGATGTAGTTCATAACCGCCATGTCGATATCACCAATTGCTTCTTGTTTTTCAACCGGCAAGGCGGGGGTAAATTTTATGCGTTCAGCCGCGAGCACACCTACCGATACGGTGAGAATCGCAGCACGTGCCCTGATTTTTCCAGCTGAGGTCATTACCTCGACATGATCACCGCTCCAGTCAATCTCTCTGACTGCTGTCCCCAGGCTGACCGGTATNCCCCGACCATAGTCGGCTACAACCGAGCCATAGCCTTCGCTGCAAAACCAATTGTCTGCGTCCAGACTGTTCCACCAGCTTTTCGGTGACCAGTCTTTAGAGTCCTGCGCCATGTCCCAGACGCCATACTCTGATGCAACCGTATATCCCCAAGGTCGTGAGAAAAATTCGTCGCCAAGGGCAGTCCGGGCGTTATCTTCGGGCCCTGTTGCACCACTCAGGGCTGAGTCCCGNATTCTTTTATTGAATAAAGCATCGGTTTTCCAAAGATCGATCAGTTCCTCTTTGGAGGCTTTACGNTTGCCAACAAAATACTGTTGTCCGCCGTCGTCTCGGTAGACTTCAAAGCNATTGCTTCTCGCGTGAGANATCAACGGATTCGTGGGCGAAGCCCTCATCCAGTGCGCATGAGTATCAAACGGCACACCAAATATNTTGTTATTCGTATGAACACGACCACCAATACGATNATTAGCCTCTACTAGCAGAAAACTAACCCCTTTGNTGTGCAAGGTTTTAGCCGCCTCTAAGCCCGCAATACCTGCGCCAACAATCACGACATCAGGGTTGGTTACCGTATTGCCCATCACAATCCGAGGGACCACTGCTGACGCTGCGATTCCTTTTAATAGAAGCCGACGTTGTTGCTGCAATTTCTTAGCCATAACGAGACACCTCTCTATGTTTCATGGGGTTCCAGGGTCGCACCCAAAACCACTGCCGACACGCCTGATTCGGAAAGNCCAGTCAACAAACGGACTGGTACTACTGAATCAAGATCCTATTTTTCCGACGATTCCATATACCCAACAGCANGGCAATCAACAANAAANCTGCCGAACACGCCAAAAGGATNNCGCCTAACTNGACGTAAGANCGNCTTTTGCGGTTTTGTGATTCAGCGATCTTCTCGTAACTGACGGAGAATGGTGCGACGACCCAGTTCTTCGGCACCTTTTGTTCTAACCTAAATACCACCATTGCTTCACCATTGCCGATATCAGATCGTCGAACCCACACGTCCACATGAAATGACAGTTGTTCATAGATTTTGGTGTAGCCGGGCCAACTACTCGGATATCGAAATTCTTCTTCGCCCTCTTTAAGGGTGAAGTGGATCGAGTTCATCGGTTTCATGAATCCGGTCCGTGCACCCGACAAGTCATCCATAATAAATAACTTGTCAACGGTACCGCTAAATTTATGTAGCGCTTCTTTGGCTGGAACATTTGACCCGAGGTTGTAAAAAAGTAACGCAGCTCCGACTACTCCACTGGCGAGGGAAACAGCAAAGTATGGCCATACCGAGTGTCGCTCATTCACCGGTGTCATGAGTATCTTATGTTGTCGTTAGTTCAACTCAGTAAAGCGCCGCGAATCAGAAAGAACCGATCGTGTTACCCGCTACATGATTGCTGGCTTTGCTGTGTACGCCTTCGAAAATCGTCATCAATTCCTCACCCTTGTAATAATAGGACTCGCATGGCGTTTTGCCCCAACCCGGAACATGCCAGCAGACAGCACCCTCATTCGACACGCTCCATGTGCCGGTTCCGCGAATCCCATTCCAGATTTTCATGAGCGTCAAGTCAGGTGAGTAAAAAAGGCCCTGACCCGGCCCCCAGATAACCGTTTTCCCGGAAAGTAAATCAATAGTCTCTTCTTTATTTAACAGCTTATTGACAAAATCTTCACTGAGTCCCAACACGAATTTTGCAGATGATTCTGCCCCCGCTGACAAATTGGCAAGTGTATTGCCTTCTTGTAGTTCAGGGGCNAGCAACACTTCTCCATTGAAGACGATGCTCACAACATCATCATTGTGATAAAAAGCCTGGCATAGCACCTCATCCCACGACCACACATGCCAGCACAGGACTCCGTTATCATCCGTTGTCCATGTGCCCTTGCCATACTTGCCTTCCCACAGGAGTAGAAGAGTTCCCGCGTCCGAATGAAACACACGGCCTTCACTCCAGACCTGCGTCTTCTCTGAAATGTAAGCGTACAGTTCGGCCCGGGTGAATGGCCTGGCATCGTCGGCCAGTGTGTCACCCAGTATTTTGTAACTCGTCATCGTGACACCGACCATCNCGATTATTCCCAGCATCTTGATATTGAAGAANACCGGGGGAAACAGATACTTCAATCTTAGCGATACTCGCATGGCTTTATTGATCCGCCTTATGCGTATGGAGCAAACCATAGTCTTCGGGTGGCCACTGGGCGCAGCGACCTTCAGCATCTCCGGTGATGAAGCCACCAGCACCACCATCCGGCCCTCCCCAACGGTCCGACTGACCATTGTCACGATAATTGTAAAACAAGTACTCCGTTTCGAGGTCGTAGCCGTGCGCGATGGCGCTTTCGGTCAGATTGCCATTTTCGTCAAGCCACCCAACCCCGTTCGCGTCAAGGAAATAATCATCAGCCATAACACCATGAAGCATGCGGTTGCACTGGTCTCCCAGTCCGAAGTCTCTGTTGGCCAGAGGTCGACCCAGCCGGGCGTTGCAGTCAGACCTAATCTTGTTTTCTCCTAGAAAAGATGATTCCATGAATGGAGATCCATCCCACTCGATAAGATGTCCGTTTTTATCAGTGGCAAAATGCCCCCCGGCAGAGTGATACATAAACCACCAGCCTTCAGCATTTTCTCTAGCGACTGTTCGAAGATAGTTTCTGTACCAGTCTACGGAATAGCCATACTTGGTCCAGGGCCAGTTCTCCACACCTGTCAGCGTTTGACAATCATAGTCGTCCCTTGCGCAGTGACCACCGCGTCCACTGTGGTTGTAATAGGCCCAGCAAATCGTTGACTGGCCAAGGTCGGAATTGTCGTAGCGATGCTGCAGGTCGTAGAGATGCGCATGGAGTGACACGTAACGGGTGCTGTTCAGTAGTTCCTGTGAGGGTTTCAGAGTGAGCAGACCCTTAGCTGAATCGATGATAAGGGTCATCTTGCCGTTAACCATAGGATCCCCGTTTGGCACCCAACCGGGCTCATAACTATTAGGTGCGCCGCAGACATCAAAGGTGTACACCTGCTGTTCGGCTTTACTGATTGCGCTAAATGTGCAAAAGACACCGACGATCAGGGTCATATAAACAACTGTAGAGATTTTCTGTTTCATAGGGGATCCCCCAAAGATAAACCGACCCAATTGCAGGAATTTACAAGTCGTGGAATTCCCCAACGACTGCTATTGCGCTTAGTCTGTTGCTACACCGATGACGCCAGGGCTATTTGTTCGCGACGAAACAGTGAACCGCGTCGACCATCAGCCCCAGACACTTGACGTCGTGGTCGTCCCACAGCCGCGCTTGCGGTTCGGGCGAATAGTCCGACGACGGGTGAATCATGCACTCCTCTGTGCACACCACGGCCCAGCCACCTTCCGCCTTCATCTCCCGCATCTTGGCGTGTAACTGTGGCCAGTTAAACCCCATTCCACAGCAATGCGGCACCTGATAGAAACGGTTCTTCGCAGTGACCGGGCCGATCTGAACTGGCTCGAACAGCACGTCGAATCTAGAGTCTCGTGTCATTTCTTAATCCAGCACCAAAAAGTATGTCCTGGACTGCACAGAAAAAAGCCGCGGAGATGAAGCGACCGCGGCTTTTCTTAACCAATGATGATCTGGGCTAGAAACCCGCCTTGATCTGCTCGAATTCTTGATTCATGGCTGTTTCAAACTCCTGTGTCTGCGGAACCTGGAATTTACCGGCATCGAGCATCACCGACGGATCGCGGGTCAATCCTAGTTCAGACAACTGCTCGTCAGTGAATTGGTCGAACGACTTGAGGTTGGAGTGACCGTATCCATTCACTTCGATAAGCCATTTGCCGGTCTCGACGCTGATCATTGCGTCGATGATGTCATGCGCCTTATCGGGGTGCGGGGCATCCTTATGCATCATGGCACCACAAACCCAAGTGAGGGCTCCTTCCTTAGGCGCTGCGAACGCCACCGGAACACCCTGTGCTTTGAGTGCTACAGGCGAACTGTTCCAGGTCATCGCCGCCACCAGTTCACCGGATGCAAGTGCTTGCTCAAGAGTCGTCATGTCATCCGTATACATGCGGATGAGGGGGCGTTGTTTGCGCATCAAAGCCGCGACCTTGTCCATGTTCTCTTTGGTGGAGATTTCGTTGAAGTCCACTCCGGCATAGATGGCCGCACACCACCAAGAATCACCAGCTGCACCGATCATCGCCAGGCGCCCTTTGTATCGTTCGTCCCACATCAGACCCCACGACTCTTCCTGACCTTGCCAATCGACCAAATCGGACCGATAGGTAATCGATGTCTGTCCCCAATCAAACGGCACCATGTAAGGGTTACCATCGGCAGCCACGTTGCCTTCCAGGTTCCAAAGACTCGGCATGACATCGTTCCAGTTCGATAATTTGCCAGTGTCTACAGTGCGGAACAGACCGGTGGCCACCCAACGCGGAATCGCTTGGTTACACGGATGCGCTACATCGACCACATAACCCGCTCGCATCTTGGTGAGTCCTTCCTCCGATCCGCCAAATGCGGCGAAATTGGGTGCCTCGCCGTGCTTGGCAATGTAGGGCCCAAACATTTCGGGAACGTCGTAGCCACCCCAGGTGAAATAGGTTGCCTGGTCTGCGGCGGCGGCCGCGGCAGTGTGCGACATCATCGGAGTCATAACGAGACTGACGCCGGCAGCGCCCAGAATCTGATTGAACTTACGTCGTGACATCTGGCCCGACTGAATTTTGTCGGTAAATTCGTTAATACAGATATCGGATTTCTTCATGGGTTGGGATCCTCTTTAGTTATGTACGTGTTGACAGCACCAGTACTGGGTTCATACTATCTGAACAGTCAGTCAGTTTCAATACTTAGAATAAGAGACGTTTGAGATCTTATTACAGTTCAAAACGAACCAAAAAAGCAAGTATGCGCATCGCGAAAACAACCGATAAACGCCGAATAAGAGGCGAAAGATCCAAGCAGGCTATCGTAAAGGCGGCAATTTCCTGTATTGCACGTCGAGGACTGCANGATGCAACCCTCGAACGNGTGGCTCAGAAGGCCAAGGTCTCCAAGGCGCTGGTTGCTTTTCACTTCAAGTCAAAGACTGGCATGTTGGGTGCTGTACTGGATCACCAAGAGACCATTTTCGAAAAGGGCTGGGATGCGATCCTGGCAGGCAACAGCATCTCTACCAGCGGGACATTGCTTGAACTGCTCGACTACGATGTGCGGTTTTCGGTCGAATATCGCGACTTTATCTCCGTCTGGCATGCCTACTGGGGCGAGCCCGAGGGAAACTCCCTCTACCGCAATTTGAGTCAGCCCAGAGACGAGCGGTACGAGAAGGACGTGCGCAGGTTACTTAGTAACCTGACTAAGGAAGGTAAATACAACGATATCAACATTACCGCGGTAGAGAGGGGAATCAATGCGATGGTCTTTGGGATATGGCGAGATTCGCATCTGGCCAACGGCCCCAATGATTACAGCAATGGTATGCAGGCAATCTACGCCTATTTACAAAAGGTTTTCCCGCTACACTACAAGCCCAAAGTCTTTCGAAAGAAAAAGTCCCTATGATTAGTTTCGGTGCATACGTGGAAGCAACCGGGAAACGTTCGACTAGGGTCAGCTCTCTGACACGTAGTTTGACGACCAGACCCGGAATCTCACCCAGCGGCAGCGATAGTGGTGACTGAAACCACGATAGAAGTCTCGGCACCCACGCCACGGACAAGGAGCTGGCGCGTACGGTTGCATGCCTTGTATTTGCGCAGCGACACGCTGAAAGGTTTTACACTTCTCTCACCCACACTGCTCGTGATGGGCTTAACCATGTGCATCCCGTTCGGGATCATGATAGTGATGAGTTTCTGGACACAAATCGGCTTCGAATTCGACACCGCGTTTTCGCTCGTCAACTACGCGGAGGCTGTCGAGAAGCCAATGTACCGAGCCTTACTGCTCCGATCACTGACCATTTCTGCAATTTGTACTGTCGCGACGGTGCTGTTGTCTTACCCAATGGCGTACTACGTGGCCTTCCACGTTCGTAAACACAAGATGGCCTGGATTATCCTGATGACAGTGCCGTTCTTTTCCAGCTATTTACTACGGATTTTTGCGTGGAAAATTATCCTGGGCTATAACGGCGTCATCAACTCGGGCCTTAAAGGTCTGGGTCTCATCGAGCAACCCTTGGCATTCCTGCTTTACAGTCCCACAGCCGTGGTCATTACCCTGGCTCATGCCTGGGCGGCATTCGCAATTCTGCCAATCTATATCTCACTTGAGAAGATAGATCGCTCTCTAATTGAAGCAGCTACCGATTTAGGCGACGGCCCAGTCAAACGTTTCCTAGGCATCACACTGCCATTATCAATGCCCGGCGTAATCGCCGCCTCACTGATGATATTTATCCCCACGGTTGGAGACTACGTGACCCCGACCCTGGTCGGCGGACCGGATGGACTCATGATCGCGAACCTTATACAGGCTCAGTTCGGGCTGGTAAACAACTGGCCGATGGGCGCAGCCCTAGCGCTCGACATGATGCTGGTCGTCGCAGTCATATCACTTCTCTACATTTGGTTGACTCGTAAAGTCACGGAGAATATCGCGTGAACGAGGTTGCCTACATTGACCGCCCCAATCGACCGCTGTACTTTTACGCGATCCTCTATCTTGCCTTCCTTTACATTCCGGTACTGTTTCTGCCGTTGTTCTCATTCAATGACAACATCTACATTGCTTTTCCACTCAAGGGTTTTACCACCCAATGGTATGTGACTATGTTCAACGATCAACCAATGTGGGCGGCGCTTAACAATTCTCTCCGTGTTGCCTGCGTTAGTTCCGCAATCGCAACACTGCTTGGGCTCTTTGGTGCCAAGGCGGTGACTCGTTATCGGATTCCGGGTGTGAAGCCGATCATATTTGTAATTATGCTACCGATGGTGGTGCCGCTCATCATTATGGGCGTCGCGCTGCTGATTCTCGTTACCCGCCTGGGCTTTAATCTATCCTTGTACACCATCGCCATGGCCCACGTGCTGATCTCGGTGCCGTTTGCGATGGCAACCTTAATGTCTCGTTTCGAAGGATTCGACCCATCCATGGAGGAAGCGTCTTCAGACCTTGGCGCTGGCCCGTGGTCAACGTTTTGGCGGGTGACTTTACCGATGGTCGCCCCTGGGGTGCTCGCGAGTTTCTTGCTGTGTTTCACGATCTCTTTTGACGAATTCATTATGGCATTCTTCCTAGGAGGCACTGATCCCACGCTGCCAATCTTTATCTGGGGCCAGCTGCGCTTCCCACAGAGACTGCCAGGAGTGCTGGCACTCGGATCGCTAATTCTTGTAATTTCCTTCGTGCTTGTGTTTTTCTCTCTGTGGCTACGACGCTTGGGAGTCGAAGACACCAAGTCAGGTATCTAATATGACCAACAACGATTCTTTTGTAAGCTTGGTCGACGTATCCAAACACTTCGGGTCAGTGGTGGCCGTCGATCACCTCAGTTTCACTATTGATAGTGGTGAATTCTTCTCACTGCTTGGACCATCCGGTTGCGGCAAGACCACTGTGCTCAGAATGTTGGGTGGCTTCGAGTCTCCGACCACGGGTGAAATCTATGTAGACAGCGCGCCTATGTCTGAAGTTCCACCACATCATCGCCCAACCAATATGGTGTTTCAAAACTACGCCATTTTCCCGCACCTGAATGTCCGTGCGAACATTGCCTATGGGCTGCGTTACGATAAGATTGAAAAGGCCGAGGTAACACGACGTGTCGAGGAGGCCTTGGAGATGGTCAAGCTACCAGGCTTTGGGGAACGTCGTTCCAACGAATTGTCGGGAGGCCAACGCCAGCGTGTAGCACTCGCGCGAGCTCTGATTAAAAGGCCGAAAGTACTGTTGCTTGATGAGCCTCTAGGGGCACTCGACAAAAAGCTTCGTGAAGAAATGCAACTGGAACTGCGGGCGCTGCAGGAGTCGGTAGGAATTACCTTCATTTTTGTGACTCATGACCAGGAAGAAGCGCTGACCTTGTCGACTCGCATTGCTGTCATGGCTCGTGGCAAAGCACTGCAAGTCGCGTCACCCAAAGATCTCTACAATCGTCCGGTAAGCGTCGAGGTTGCCGACTTCATCGGGCAGATGAACTTTGTCGAAGCCCAGGTAATCGACGTGCGTAACGGCGAAGCGGTACTCGACACGGGTGGTTTGGGCAAAATTACAGCCCCGGCGAACTCAGACTTCGTTCACAAGGATGCAGCTATCATTGTCGCGATCCGCCCCGAAAAGCTGCTTCTGTCTGCCGAACGGTGGCCAGAAAGCCAAGCCGCTGTACAGGGCACCCTGAAGACCTCGGCCTACCTGGGTGATCGGAACTACTTTTATGTGTCGGTGGACGGCTGTGAGAAGCCGCTTGCCGTTGCGGCAACTGAAGCCGAGGTAAGTGGAGAACAACCACTTGACCACGAAAGCACCGTTTGGCTCTCTTGGGCCGACAACGCACTGATACTGCTTCCCCGCGATTGACCGCACCGGTGTAAGTGTGCCGACACTCCCTGGCCAACGCTACTATCAGGAACCTCAGAGCTTTGCGCGATAAACGCCATGACTTGCTGTTTGAGCCGGTCCAAATCGGTCCCGTAACCGCCAAAAACCGCTTCTATCAAGTACCCCATTGCACTGGCCTTGGCTGGCTTCGCCCGCGCATGCTGGCCGCGTTGCGGGGAATGAAGGCCGAAGGCGGCTGGGGTGTGGTGTGTACCGAATGGTGTTCCATCCACCCTGCATCCGACGACCTACCCCATCCAAACGCATCCTTGTGGAACGACGAGGACATCAAGAATCACGCTTTAATGACCGAGGCGGTGCACCGTCACGGCGCGCTTGCCGGTGTCGAGCTCTGGATAGGCGGGGCCCGCACAGCGAACCTTTACACCCGGGAAGTCCCTATGGATGTGGCAAGTATGCCAAACCTCGCAGGGCATGCTTATCAGAGTCGCGCCATGGACAAGTCCGATATTCGCGAGCTCCGCCGCTGGCATCGAAATGCTGCATTGCGTGCCAAGGCGGCAGGTTTCGATGTGGTGTATGTGTATGCTACCCATGGGTATTTGCTGTCCCATTTTCTATCCTCCGAAACCAACACCCGCGGCGACGAATACGGCGGCTCGATGGAGAATCGAGCACGTCTGCTGCGCGAATTAATTGAAGACACCAAAGACGCTGTGGGGGACCAGTGTGCCGTCGCGGTACGCTATTCGGTTGGTGGTGACGACGGTGAGGATCCGTCGCTTACCAACGAGCGCCGTGACCGGCTGGAGATGCTGGCGGAGTTGCCAGACCTTTGGGACATCAATATCAATAACTACTACCAGGAGATGGGTGTCTCGCGATTCATCAAGGAAGGCTCCCTGGAAGAGCACATGTCCTTCGTCAAATCCGTTACCACTAAACCCGTGGTCACCGTCGGACGCTTTACCTCACCTGACACGATGGCCTCGCAGATCAAACGCGGGGTTGTGGATTTTATCGGGGCCGCACGCCCTTCTATTGCAGATCCCTTTCTGCCGAAAAAAATCGAAGAAGGACGACTCGAAGAAATTCGCGAATGCATTGGCTGCAATATCTGTTACACAGGCGATGGCCTGGGCGTACCGATCCGCTGTACTCAGAACCCAACCATGGGCGAGGAATGGCGTCGCGGCTGGCATCCGGAATTTATTGCGAAGAAGGGCTCTGAATCGAGTGTGCTGGTGATTGGTGCTGGGCCAGCTGGGCTGGAGGCGACCCGAGCACTAGGCCAGCGCGGATACCGGGTGACCTTAGCGGAGGCAACTCGTGAACTCGGGGGACGAGTGACTCGTGAATCCAAGTTGCCGGGCCTTAGTGAATGGCAACGGGTGCGAGACTACCGGCTGCAGCAGATCGATGTCATGCCCAACGTTGAGGTTTTCCGGGAAAGCGAACTCAGCGTCGATGAGGTGCTGGCGGTAAAAGCAGATCACATTGTTTTCGCGACTGGTGCAGCCTGGCGGGCCGATGGCTTTGGACGCAGTAATCTGCACCCGCTCACGACCCTAAGCCCCGACGCTCGGATTCTGACCCCCGACGATGTCATGGCAGGCCACCTGCCCGATGGGCCTACGGTAATTTTTGATGATGACAGTTTTTATATGGGTGGCGTTATTGCCGAGCAGGTACGCCGCGCGAACGTGCCGGTATCCCTAGTTACGCCCGAAAACGTTGTCTCTGCCTGGTGTGAGTACACCTCGGAGCAGTATCAGGTACAGAAACATCTGCTGGAGTTAGGCGTCGAGATTACAACAGCCCATAGCCTGCTCGCCTACGATGGCCGGGAGGTGACGATTTCCTGCACCCACACTGGACGGCAACAGTCAATCAAAGCCGATGCACTCATCCTGGTGACCGCACGCCGCCCCAGAGACGAGGTGTACCAGAATTTGAATCGCCGCGTGGAAAGTGGAGTGCAAACCCCGTTCCGTTCAGTGCGACGCATCGGCGACTGCGAGGCACCGGCCATTATTGCTGCTGCTGTCCATTCGGGTCATCGATATGCGCGTGAACTCGATACCGAATCCGATCCAGATGTGCCTCTCAGGCTCGAATGACAGGACCTTCGAATATTGCCTTTCAAGGGAAATTAATGAAGACATTTATCGGAAAATCTCTGGCTGGCAAAGTGGTTTCCGTCCACAGTGGCAGCAACGAAGACCTGAGCAAGGAGGCCCAGGAATCATTGACCGCCGAAATCGGAGGTTTTACTGGTGACAAGCATCACGGCCCCACACGGAAAGCCTTTGACGTTGACTGGCAACCCGTCGGTACGGTACGCCGCAACGAGCGTCAATGGTCTGCTGTTTCAGTAGAAGAGCTGGCTCATATTACGGAACGCCTAGCGCTCACCGAGCCACTGGCGCCCGACACGCTGGGCGCCAACCTGTGCGTCGAGGGCATCCCTGAATTTTCGCTGCTGCCGAAAGGCACCAAACTGTTGTTTCCCTCCGGGGCGGTGTTGCTGGTGGAAGAATACAACCCGCCATGCGGCGAGATGGGAACCCAGATCGTTGCGAAGTATGCTACGCGTTCAGGCGAGCCATTGACCGCTACTGCATGGTTGCGACCAGCAGCGGGCCGCCGCGGGTTGGTCGGCATTGTCGATGTACCTGGGACCATCACAGCAGGTGATGAAGTGGAAGTCCAGATTTTCGAAGAACCGACAATCAGGCTGCTGTGAAGATGACCTCTGTACAATCCGTGTGAAGTTCTGACTCTAGGCAAAACTTATCGGCTCACCAGTACTCAACTCTGTGGGTCTTATTTCTGTTAGTGCTCAGAGACTAACTGTCAGAAATTGGGCAACCTAAACCGCCTGAAATATGTACCTGGGCCATTCATTAGAAAATCTCCCAGCCAGATAACCATTGCCGATCCTGCTCGAAACCATAGATATTTCTGCGCCTAATATCTGTTCGATCCAAAGGAGAGACAACCAGCCTCATCAGTGCATACCTATCAAAGCGCAAACACCCCATCCTCTCCGATCACAGCACCGCCGGAAGAGCGGCGAGCAACCAACCACCGAAGGCTGTGAGAATAACGACAAGCCATGGCGGCAACTTCCAAAATACTAGCAAGGTATAGGCGCCAATCGCGAGTCCAAAATCCAAGGGCGATAAGATCGCGCTCGTCCATACCGGATTGTATAGTGCCGCGAGCAAAAGCCCGACAACAGCGGCATTGATCCCGAGAAGGGCAGTTTGCATTGCCTTGGCGCGCCGTAACGAATCCCAGAAAGGAAGCGC
>JGI26060J43896_10000480_pt1 | contig 14628 bp, 16 predicted proteins | sample MarorgKNORR_S2LV_6_FD_43896 | JGI IMG/M metagenome (IMG submission 43896) | reverse complement strand
GTAATGTACCAACCATGTACGTTAAAATACACACCAATCTAAGATGGAGGCAAGGTCAAATATATTAATTCAAAACCGTCCCAACCCGGTCCAACCTGGGCAGTTTGGTTTTGAAATTCAGTGACATGTAGACAAATAATGCTTCGCCCAACAGGTATTTTTGCGGTACGAAACCCCAGAAGCGCGAGTCATAGCTATCATCCCTGTTATCACCCATGGCCCAGAAATAATCCTGTTCAACTGTGTAGTATGGCATTTCCTTGATTGATTTACCATCAATATATAATTCACCATTAGGTAAATTGCGCATCCAGGGATTGATTTTATTTCCCAGTGGATAATAATCATCAAAAACGGATTCATTTTTCTTTCTGCGCAGCAGGTTCTCCGCGTCTGTCATAGTAAATACATATTCCCTGGACCCACTCTGGATGGTGAGTTTGTGTCCATCAAGGACCATCAAATGAAGCAGTAACTGAGCATTGGCGGGAATCACCGNAATTTCATCACCTTTTTTNGGCACCCGCAGTGGTTTAAAATGATCTTTATTCCCTTTATNGCCTAAAAATATCATCGGATTATTCCAGTCTGATTCATCCATTCTACCTTGAAATNTGCCATGTTNAGGTTGGGCATACTCGCGCCCATTCACGTAAATATGCCTGGCCTGGATCTCTATNGTATCCCCCGGTAAGGCAATACAACGTTTTACATATTTCTGGTGTGTATCCCTTGGATATTTGAAAATGATAATATCCCCTTGTTTAGCTTTGCGAAATTTTGGAAAAACGATGTAGGGTAGATCGAATCCAATATCGGTATATGGAATTCCAATCCAATCCGGCGTTCGCATACCATAAACAAAGCGATTCCCAATCAGGAAGTCACCAGTCATGATCGTGTTTTCCATACTGCCTGTGGGCACTATATATGCTTCCACAAGGGTCGCTTTCAACAAAAATGCGATCATCACCAAGATCGTAAGTGAACGGACTTCCTTATAGATTTTGGATTCTTTCATTAGTCTTGAATTTAGAATCTTTCCCAATAGGTTAAAAAATAAACATTATGCATCTAAACGTATTCCTTTGAAATGTTTAAACTTGGGGGCCAAGGGCTGCAGGTAGACACAGATCACATCCAGGGAAATATCTTTTTCAACCTGCATGTCTACAGTGTATTTGTTTATGGCTGCCTCCAGTTTTTTCAATTTATTCTGATTAATATTTTGCGCCGGTGTGCCCAGTTGTTTTTTGCTGTATGTTTTTACTTCTACGAAGATTATGATCCCATCCTTTTCGGCAATAATATCGATCTCNCCATAAGGGGCACAGCGGAGGTTCATGGTTAGTATCTCGTAACCNCTTTCTATCAAATAAACAGCCGCCACTTGTTCTCCCCATTGTCCGATTCTGCCTTCTTNCCGCAGCCAGGATAATGTGGGCATTGCCGCGGCGACTGGCTTGAAACTCTTGCGGTGAATTGCGCATGCTTTATTAAGTTGCAGCTTGTCCATATGTTCCCTGGTTCCATATCCCTTGTGCTTTTTGAAACCGTATACTGGAAAGATTATATCATACTGTTCCATCATATTATCTCGTGTAACCTTAGCAATAATTGAAGCTGCTTTAATAACATCGACTGTTTGATCTCCCTTTATGACCCCTTTGTTTGGTATGATCTGTGTTGGCAACGCATAGCCATCGATTACAGCCTGGTCGGGTCTTGGTTTTAATCGGCCCAGGGCCATTTTCATCGCCTGCTGAGTAGCCTGCAATATATTGGTTTTATCAATATCAGCTGCTGCTACGAATCCTACACCAATAGCAGTGGCCTGGTGTTGTATCTCTACAAATAATTGAGATCGTTTTTTAGGGGTTACTTTTTTTGAATCATCAAGACCTTCCAGGTTATAGGAATTAGGTAGAATCACCGCTGCAGCGACAACCGGTCCGGCTAGCGGCCCTCTTCCTGCTTCATCTACACCTGCTATTATTACCATAATATTTAATTAATTTAAACGTTTATTTGATCTAATTGCCAGTTGCCAGTTCAAAGACAGACATGTAAACTTGAATTCTATTTTCCAGCGAATAACAGCAACTTTGCAAAAAGTCCTATATGAATAAAATAATATCTACATTAACTCATTGGACAGAAATATTCAGTGGATGGATATCCCTGCCTCTCACTATTATTTTGATAGGTACAGGTCTGTTTATTACTGTATCATTAGGTTTCATACAATTACGAAGATTAAAACATAGTTTTGCAGTTGTTTCAGGAAAATATGACAATCCAAACGATGAGGGCGATGTTACCCATTTCCAGGCTTTATCAGCAGCTCTTTCTGCCACAATTGGTATTGGCAATATTGCCGGTGTTGCTTTAGCAATGCGTCTTGGTGGTCCTGGAGCTCTTTTTTGGATGTGGATGACAGCGCTATTTGGCATGGCATTAAAATATGCGGAATGCACTCTCGCGCATAGATACCGAGTAATCCACAACGATGGATCAGCTTCAGGCGGACCGATGTATTATATTGAAAAAGGACTTGGACCAAAGTGGAAACCGCTTGCGATTTTCTTTGCTACCTGTGCAGTAATTTGTTCGTTCTGCACAGGAAATATGAATCAGGCCAATACAATTGCTCAAACCTTTACTACATATAATGTCCCCATATGGGTTTCGGGTGGTTTAATCGCATTTTTGGTTGGCCTCGTTATTATTGGTGGTATTAAACGTATAGCTGCTGTTGCTAGTAGATTGGTGCCCACAATGGCAGTTCTATATGTGGCAGGTGCACTGTTTATTCTATTGACTCATTTTGAAAATATCATCCCTAGTTTTGCAAGTATTTTTCGTGAGGCTTTTTCCCTAAAAGCTGGCTGGGGTGGTTTAATCACTGTAATCATGTGGGGCGTGCGTAGAGGTTTGTATTCAAATGAAGCTGGTCAGGGGTCTGCCCCCATCGCTCATGCTGCAGCAAAAACAAAAGAATCTGCTCGTGAAGGTGCTGTGGCACTAATGGGACCATTCATTGATACCATAGTTGTATGTACAATGACTGGGCTTGCTATACTTTCAACGGGTGTACTTCAATCAACAGATTTAACAGGTGCACAATTAACCAGAGAAGCATTTCGTAATGGTTTTGCATTTGCTCCTGAAATTGGAAGTATTATTGTAAACATTGCCGTTCTGTTATTTGCATACACCACAATGGTCGCCTGGAGTTACTACGGAGATCGTTCGATAGAATACTTGGTTGGTCCTCAGGCTATTAAACCTTATCGGTGGGTATACGTGTTTTTTAATTTTATGGGCGCCATTCTACCGCTGACGTTCGTCTGGAATTTTGGTGACATTGCGTTGAGCCTCATGACAATTCCGAATTTGATCGGCGTGTTATTCTTGACAGGGACCCTTAAAAAAATTACTTCAGAATATTTTGCTAAAGAGCATATACCTTATAAAGCATGATTAATCCACATCCATGACCATGGTTTATTTATCCCAGGATCACCTTTCTCTCNAGTAGTAATTAGTGGAAAATACTAGACTATTGCTTTCGGTAGCCAAGGCAGCTGCCCGAGACGCGTCGGAGCTCATCATGCAGGTNCAGGATTTGGATCGAGAGGTGTCAACTAAATCAAGTATTGCGGACNTGGTAACCAACACAGATAAACAGGCAGAACAAACTATAAAAGAAGATATTCTCACAAATTTTCCGGATCACGGTATTCTTGCGGAGGAATCAGGGGTAACTGCTTCAGATTCAGCATATCAGTGGGTCATTGACCCTCTGGACGGCACCACCAATTTCGTACATGGTCTTGCTCCCTTTTGCGTTTCCATAGCTCTAATGAAAGATAATGAACCACTGCTTAGCGTTGTTTCTGAATTGCCCGCAGGCAATCTNTTTTGGGCCGTACGCGATGAAGGTGCCTATTGCAATGGCGAACCCATTCATGTTGCCACTACGAAAACAATCGCTGATGCGTTACTAATCACTGGGTTTGCCTATGACCATGATGCCAAATGGGAAACGAATATGAACTTATTCAAAGAGTTCACTCACGTCAGTCATGGGGTTCGCCGCCTGGGATCAGCGGCTGCGGACCTATGTTATGTGGCTTGTGGAAAAGCAGATGGTTTTTGGGAAATCGGCCTTCATCCTTGGGATAGTGCTGCCGGAATATTATTGGTCAAAGAATCCGGCGGAAAAGTGTCCCGAATGGATGGTAAAGTCTTTTCGATCCACGACCAACAGCTATTAGCCACCAATGGTCATTTGCACCAAGAAATGCTGGAAAAAACAGCTCCGGCAATTGCATCTATCGCTGGCAGTGACTAGCCAACGTACGGATTACTGCCATTCTTAGCGGGACATTCTTCCCAGTAATAACACCAGTTACACAATATTGATTCTTTGGCGGGAAACTGTCCGCCACTATTCTCTTTTTTCCTGATTGTGTCGATCAGCGCTTTGATTTTATCTATTAACTTATCTAGATCCGCTGCACTTTTTACTACTTCCCGTCGAATTCCTTGCCTCAGGAAATGCCATACCAGTTTTACATCCTGCACATCGGGAAATATTTTTGTTAATCCGATTTGATAAAGCGCCAATTGACGGTTTTTATTTGCTTCATTCTGACTCATAGCCCTACCAGATGTCTTATAATCATGAATCTCATATTGACCGTCTTCAAACCTGTCTACTCGATCAACAATACCTCGTATATTGTATGTACCATCCGGATCGATAGAAAATTTCATATCCAGTTCATTATGTATTACCGGTGTATCAAAGGGATAATAGTTTCGGTAATACCTGGCCAGGCATGCAACACCAATCCGGCGGGTTTGTTCAACGGATATTTCTCGTTTTACAATGGCGATGCGATCGTGCCAATGTTCCGTCCATAACGCATCGTATTTATCAAGCACTGTATCAAGGAGTGGAGTTTGGCCAGCCAGTATTTTATTATAAAGGGATTCTAATGCTTCATGAACCCGCTTGCCCATAAAAGCTTCGATACCTTCGTCTTGTTTCGCAACACGATCAATGTATCGTATGCGGAATTGGGCTGGACATTTTTCATAACTGGATAGACCGCTATGGGAAAAGCGATCGATCACTTAAAATCAGTGGTTGGGGTAGCGGACGCTACCATCCGACACCTCGGTAATATGGGGTGGATAGTTTGAATTCCCCAAAACCGTTTTCATCATAAAAACTAAAATTTCTATTTATGGTATAATAATACCATGTTTCATACGTATAGCGACTGCTATTACTAAATGACCGCTGCGTATCATCCGGTGGCCCAAAAAGAATATATATCATACCCATATCAGTTTTCCATCCTGGGAGAAAAGATGCAAATTTTTCGTTCGTATAACTCACCCGGTAATAATACTGATCCATCAATTCATTTACTACAGTTCCAGGTGACGGATCGCGGTCTTTCCAAAATTGATAAAATAATTTNTCCCGTCCTTTACGCTTTGCCTTTTTAACACGTTTGTATTCTTCATCTGTAACAACATAGCGCATCTGATCTAGTGCATCATCGACATTACTGATGAAGTATGAAAGGCCTGGTTTCCGGATCCGTAGTTCTATTACTTTTGAATCACTTTCATTTTCTTGAGTGATTGTTACATCAATAGCCATGGTTAAATTTTCATCAGGTTTTTGATCAATCAGGATACGGCGCCTAAACGTTTTATTTTCAGAAGTCAGTTTTATTTCATCTTCCCAAAAAACATCTTTATTTGCATCTTTTGCCACAACCTTCAGTGTAAAATTACCCGGTTTTACCCTACCTGATAAAAATAAAGGGAAATCTTTGATCTTGTGACTAATGTCCTTGGTAGATACGGGAATCTTATTTTCTTCAAATCCCCAATTACCAGGGTATTCACCAATGATAAATGGCGGATAAATTGCCAACGGCTGTAATAATCCAGTCATATCAATTTTTTCACGGACAATGCCTTTGAGTCGTGTGTCTTCATCAATCAACTCACCAACAATCGTATATTCGGTGGCTTTAATAATAAATTCAGCCATGACAACTTCTCGAGCAGATCGATTAATTGTACTAACATAATCACCTACAGCTACCGTGGATTGAAATGTTTTGCGGTCAATTTGATTTCCATCTTTATCTCGGATACCAAGACTGGCTTCGTAACCAGCGCTGAAGCCATCTCCATCCTTTAAAAATTGTAATGACTGGTAAGGGATTAAACCGTATACAAGCAAACGAATATTATCGCCTTCTGTAACGACCGGATATGCATTTACTTTAAATTGATCTACATTGCGTTTGGAATCCCGTCCTTTTCGGCTCCGCCCCTGCGCAAAAAGAGCAGTACCAAAAAGGATGAATACAATCAATAAACTGCTGATATAACGTCCCATTATAAATCTTTTTTCCAACTGAACTGTATTAACCCATTATCTGTGGCTAACCATAACCTGTCACGCGTCACATAAAGGTCATTGACATTGCCAATAAATGGATAATTATATTGTCGCTGAAACTGTTTTTTCATATGCAATCTGATCAATCCCCGCTCCGTAATGATGAATAATTGCTTTTTATAGACATTTAATTCCCTTACGAAATCATTATTATATATTGTCGGTTCTGCAATTAGTTCCCAGGACGAATTTACAATATTATAGGCGATAATTCCTTGATTTGTACCCACATATAATTTTGTTTCATCGGCATGCAGAGCAAAAATTTTGGTCATTGGTTCAATACGGTCAATTATCGCATCTACGTTTCCAACATACCTAAATGGCAGCAGTGTTTCAGAATCAATATCATAGCAAAAAAGCATATATTCTGTACTAACCCACAGTTTATTATTGATCAAGGCAATATCATGAATAAAATTATTTTGCAATGAGCTGCTTAACACTGAAGCTTCAGATCGTTTCGTCTTGATGTTTATTTTTTCATTTCATACGCTGACGCGACCCAGACAAAATGTGTATCGGGTTCGAGCGCTTTGATCCTGCCAACCGGTAATCCCCGAGCCGCATCTAAGGTCCTCCAAAAATCATCTTTTTGATTATATACATAAATCGCGTTTTGACCACCAAACCATACTTCATTACCTACAATGCAGTTTCCAAAAACTTCTAATTGGTCAACGTTAATCTCCGTCTCTCCCTCGAACCAGGTAAAATAACCACGTTCAGGGTCAGCAAGGGTCACCGCGCCTGGATCACCGGGGTAGGTCCTGCCGCCGACCCAGGATGGAAATTCATACGTCATTGCCTGCACATCCGTATTGGCCAACCCATATGTAAGTGGATAAAATGATTTCATATAGGGATCTCCCTGAAAAATAATACCGCTGTCAGTACCCACCCACAGTGCATTCGTGCTGCCTTTGTAAATGGTGGTTGCCCTAACTGTTTTACCAAACGGACTGATAAACGTATCAAGATTAAGTAGCCAGCCGTCCATTACAGAATACTCCATTAGCAGGTCATTAATTCCTTCAGCGTAGCGTATGGGACCGCTGGACCAATTGATTTCCATTTCATCAGGAAAAGCCATGGACCCCAAAAAGACACCGGATACCCGGTCCAGTTTGAGGTATAATGTGCCCGCCAATGCCCAAAGATAATTTTTGCTCGAACCCAACTGTTCGATTTTGACGCCACTGAGCAGGTTATAACTATCCAACTTGTTACTTGACCAGTTACCTTCTCTGGTGTAGGTGTAATCGAGAGATTCATCAGTAGCTGCCCATAAGGTCCCTGTTCTTTTATCAAAGTGGATGGCAATAATCTCATTACTGGCTAGTCCTTGAGCGCGGGTAATTGGTGCTTCAAAACGGTTGCCATAGATGGAATAGCGATAGATACCAGCAGATTCAGTCCCGATATAAATGTAAGAGAATCCTTCTGCAAATGATCTGATCGTGCCAGGCTTTCTGTATATGATCCAGTCAAATGGATCATGCCGGGAACTGGGCTGACAAAGAACAAGATAATGTATACTGATAAAGGTGAATACCCACTTGCAATAACGATAATATAATAAATTGTGGCGGCCGAGATTAGTTTTGGAAATAATTGTGGCCATATACTGTATCTATAATAAACTAATGATCATTGAAATGCTCGACGATTTCATCGAGCATTTCTAGTGTAATTGGTACTACACCTACTTCTTCGCAAACACGACCAGCTGCGTAATTGGATATCTGAGCGGCTTCTTCAATGGTTGCACCTGCCAAATCTGCAAGAACAAAAGCGCTGATGGCCGTGTCACCTGCACCAGAGACATCATGAACTTTACGTGCCTTAGTTTCAATAGTATGCATTCCCTGATCGGAAAAGAGACTGATCCCCCGCTCTCCCCGGGTTACCATAAGAATTTCGGTGCCTAGTTTCTTTCGTAATTCTATTCCTGAACTTTCCAAATCTTTGTAGTCATGTTCTCCGCTGAGAGCCGTCTCAAATTCCGTCATATTTGGTTTAAACAGGCGCACACCTTTATAAGCAAAGAAATTTTCCTTTTTTGGATCAACATATACTGGTATATCGTGGGCGGCTGCCTTGGCTAGTATTAGCGCTATGGAGTCCGGCGTTAAAAGACCTTTATTATAGTCCTCAATGATTATTCCGTCCGTTTTGGCTAAAACATTATCCAAGATACTCCCGATTTCTTCCAGTTTGTCTTCTTGAATATTGCCGGTGTTTTCATGGTCGGTGCGAATAACCTGCTGATTATGCGCTATGACCCGAATCTTCACTGTTGTCGGTCTTGTGGTATCCTTGATCATGGAATTAGTATCCACGCCTGCATCTTGCAGTTTATTGGTCAGAATTTCACTTTCAGCGTCATTACCAGCCAAGCCAATAATTCGAATTTTTGCCGATAATTTGGATAGATTACAGGCAACATTTCCAGCGCCTCCCGGAGAATGAGTCACTGTATCTACAGCAATAATAGGAACGGGAGCTTCTGGTGATATCCGCTCAGCTACCCCCCACATGAATGAGTCAAGCATAATATCACCCACAACCAAAATAGACTTTTTAGCAAACGTCGAGCATATATCCTGAAACCTTTTTTTATTCATTTCGACTAACTTCTGCATGCTTGTTAGGTAGGACAAGGGCCAATATAAAATATAAGATCAATCCGATTCCTACACTCATGATGGATCCATACACCCAAAAAAAGCGTATGATTGTAGAGTCCATACCGATTGATTCTGAAATTCCGCCGCAAATACCAGCAAGTTGTTTGTCCTTTTCTGACAAAGAAAGTGGCATCTCCGAGCCCAAACCAAACATGGTTGATATCTTTTGCCGTTCTTGATATAAGAGATACACACCCACACCAATAATGATCAATGCTATTAATACATTTATACCACTGTTCCAGAAATGACTCCAAATCGAGTTAATAAAATCACCATGCTGAAAGAAAAGGATAATACCCACCAGCACCAACAGTACACCCCATAATATCGTTTTGTCATTAATCCCGTCTATCAGCCTCCGGGGTGTGACATATTTGGCGGTTGATTCATCTGGTATAATCAAGATAGCCACCAGATAGGCCAAAACACCGGAACCGCCAAATATGGTAAAAAACACCCATAAAAGCCGTACTAGTGCGGAATCCAGGTTGAAATACTGGCCAAAGCCGCCACAGACACCGGCCAATACACTGTCATCTCTGGTTCTAACTAAACGCTTCAAAGCTGTTTATATCACTACTTATCTCTTTAAAGTAAGGCAAGCTACACAGATTTGTAAAGAAAATAAAAATCACAGCGAACCGTCTCTAATGGTTGTTCACAGCAGAATTCTTTACTTTTTTGAATAACCACCGCGCTGTTTTTTTAGTTGTCCAGATCGTACCTTTGTAATATGTCCGTTTTCAAGATAGACCAGCACAGAGCAAAGCTTTTTCAAAGCATGGTCATTGATAGATGATAATATAACGGTGGTTCCCAAGTCCTTATTCATCCTTTTCAATTCCTTCCGGGCGATGAATTCCATGTCATTATCAAACAAAGTGGCAAAATTATCTTGAATTAATACTCTGGGATCGCTCTCTAGGGCAAGTACCAAATCAAACCATGCTCTTTGTCCGGGTGATAAGAAATTTAAGGACAGAGGCAGAATCTGTTTGCTGACACTCCCTCTAAAATACCTCTTTACTATTCTATTTGATTTATCTGGATAAACTGATTTGATAACTTGTTCTACTATTTGTTTCGCGCTGACTAAATCTTCACCAACGTAATATATTTCTTGCGGTACTTTGATTTTACCCAGCCAGGTACGCTCGAATTCATTGTTATCATATTTCAGGATACCTTCCGTCTGCGCCTCAAGTCCTGCAAGATGCCGTAACAATGTTGTCTTTCCCGATCCAACCGGTCCTAATATGCCATAGATAGTACCGCGATGGATTTGTAATCGACCTATACTGATAACAGGTTGACGCTGATATACCTTTTTAAGATTCTTCAGTTCGTAAATCAGTGTGGCTCTTTGATTCATTGTTCATACCTCCATATTGTGAGTTATGAACTGGAAAGTCTGCGTTTAAAACTAAGCCGCTAAGGACTCCAGATATTTTTCTGCATCCATAGCTGCCATACAACCTGTTCCTGCAGCAGTAATAGCTTGTCGATAGACATGATCCTGGACATCTCCGCAAGCAAATACTCCAGCAATGGAAGTCCTGCTGCTGACATCAACGGTACGGATATATTTTTGATCATCAAGATCCAGCACTGCATCGAATAATTCAGTATTAGGGACATGACCAATGGCAAGGAATACACCATCACACGGCTCCTGTCTAACTTCATCTGTGCGCGTATCCCGCAGGCTCACACCGCTTACACCGTCAGCTTCATTCCCCTCTATGTCCTCGAGTACTGTATTCCATTGTATAGTGATCCTGGGATTATTCATTATGCGGTCCTGCATGATTTTTGATGCTCTTAAGGCATCACGACGATGTACAATTTGCACTTCCGCCGCAAACTTTGTAAGAAAGTTCGCTTCTTCCATAGCAGAATCTCCACCGCCGATAACAAGCACCTTTTTATCTTTAAAAAAGAATCCATCGCACGTTGCACAAGCTGAGACGCCGTGACCCATTAGTCTTGTTTCAGATTCCAGGCCCAATAAACGTGCCGTAGCTCCAGTCGCAATAATGATGGTATCGCTGGTATAGGTCTCATCTGCAACCCACACCTTAAATGGACGGTCACTCAGATCAACCTTGGTTACATGTTTAAAATGACATTCTGCACCAAAGCGTTTGGCCTGATCACGAAATTTATCCATCAGGTCCGGTCCAAGTATACCATCAGGGAATCCGGGATAATTTTCAACATCAGTGGTAATGGTTAATTGACCACCAGGTTGACTACCCTCAAAAACCAACGGTTCCAGGTTGGCTCGGGCAGCATATGTCGCGGCAGTGAGTCCTGCCGGTCCGGATCCAATAATTATGACTTTCCGGTTCATATTGATTTATGTTTAAATAACCTCATCTAGAATTTGAGTTATGTTGTTTTTTGGAACAGCACCAACAATCTGGTTAGCTACTGATCCACCTTTAAAAACCAGCAATGCGGGAATACCTCGTATTCCATATTGCATTGCCACTTGGTTGTTGAAGTCGACGTTTACCTTGCCGACCTTCACTTTTCCAGCGTAATCGCCGGCGATTTCTTCAACGATTGGAGCGATCATTTTGCATGGCCCGCACCATTCTGCCCAAAAATCAACCAAAACTGGTAGATTTGATTTCAGNACTTCCGTATCAAAATTATCATCNGTGAATTCGATTAAGTTCTCTGCCATTTTTACTCCTAAAATATTTGATTATAATGAATAATGGGATGTCAATNTACCTGCTTTCAGTTTCCTTGGAAACAGGAATNAACACNANTTCTTAACAATTTANCATTAATTTATATTGGGTCAATTTATGTGACTTTCANAAACCGTCGCTTACCCACTTTTATGACTATTTTTTCGCCTTTTTTAAGTACCTGATCTCTATCACTGCACTTGAGATCATTCAGTTTCACCGCTCCCTGGTCAATTAGGCGCCGTCCTTCTGATTTACTAGCTACAAGATTATGGGTAAAAATGAGATCAACAAGGGCAACATCATCATCCAGTGTAATGCCAGGTATATCCTCAGGAATAACCTTGTGAATGAAAATCTGATCAAAATGCTGTTCTGCAGCCGCGGCTGTTTCTGCGGAATAATACATTGTAACGATTTCCAGGGCCAATTCCCGCTTCAATTCACGAGGATTGATACTCTTATCAGCTAGTTGTGACTGTATGAGTTTCATTTCCGCCTCATCCGCATTAGCGGCCAGCAGGAAATACCTTTCGATCATTGTATCCGGGATGGACATTGTTTTGCCATACATATCCTCTGGCGTATCGGTCAGGCCTATATGATTATCGTAGGATTTAGACATTTTGTCAACGCCATCAGTACCTTCGATCAACGGGACTGTCAATATCACCTGCTCTTCTTGACCATGTTCCCGCTGTAGATCACGGCCAACAAGTAAATTGAATTTTTGATCTGTGCCGCCTAGTTCTATATCTGCATCAAGATGGACAGAATCCATTGCCTGTGCCAATGGGTAGAGAAACTCATGAATAGATATAGCTGTCTCGGATTTATATCGTTTCTTAAAATCATCCCGTTCCATCATTCTTGCGACAGTATATTTACTTGCTATATTCACTACATCGCTGAAATTCATTGCATTCAACCACTCCGAATTATAACAGATCTTTAAAGAATCTATATCGAGAATAACTTTGGCCTGATCAATGTAAGACTCAGCATTAACTTTTGTTTCTTCCAGTGTTAGCTGAGGTCGTGTCTTATTCCTTCCAGATGGATCACCTATCATAGCAGTAAAATCACCAATAACCAGTACTGCCTGGTGGCCTAGATCTTGAAAATGTCGCAACTTCCTCAGGGCCACCGCGTGACCAATATGCAAGTCCGGACGGCTGGGGTCACAGCCCAGTTTCACTACCAGCGGTTGGGCATTTTTGCGAGATTGTTCCAGTTTTTTCCGCAACTCATCTTCCGGTATAATCTCTTCAGTGCCTTGCTGAATCAGTGTTAGTTGTTTATCTATGCTAGGATAACTCATTTATGTTTTGCCAATTCGCGATCCATGTCCCGTCGAATATCCCGTTCTTTTAGTGCTTCTTTTTTATCATACAGGCGCTTCCCCTTGGCGGTGGCGATAACTATCTTTGCCCATCCTTTTTCACTAAAATATACTTCCAAGGGTACTGCAGTAAGTCCTTTTTGAGAAATACTCCGTTTCAGCTGAAGAATTTCCCTTTTTTTTAGTAATAATTTACGATTAGCATTCGGGTCATGCCCCTTATAACCCGTACTGGAATAGGAACTAATATGAGCGCCGATTAATACCGCTTCGCTATCGCGGACCAATACATAGGCTTCCCGCAAACTCATCTTTCCTTCCCTGAGACTTTTAACCTCACTACCAGTTAATACTAGGCCCGCCTCATAGCGGTCAATAATATGGAAGCTATGATACGCTTTTTTATTTTTGGCAACAAGTATTCGATCCATGGTAATAATTTAAATATCAAGATACGAGTTTTCCCTCGGCTCACACAAGTTTAATCCTTGCAAGAATCCCGTAGAACCCGCTAAAATCCCTTCCTTATTTAGTTGCCCGGGTGGCGGAATTGGTAGACGCGCTAGGTTCAGGGTCTAGTGTCCTTTAGGATGTGCTGGTTCGACTCCAGTCCCGGGCACACATTAACTCCACAGTATTTTTGTTTGTACATAATCTATTCACAGTTTATTATTAATGTAAATGGCTTTAGATAAAACACATGATCATAGTGATCATAGATCAAAACAATATACCTGGGATAAAAAGACGGCGGTGTGGTACGCTGCGGAATATGGTGATCATATTTCCAACAATCTTGCCATTAACAATATTATTATAGGGGCGGTCGATATACTCTTGATATTGGCTGCGGAAACGGCAAAGCAGCAAGATTGGCTGCTGAAATATGCACTTCCGGTAAAGTGATTGGGATCGACCCTACAGCTGCCATGATTCGCATCGCTCGGGAAACAACAGATGAAAACTATACGAATTTAGAGTTCAGGACAGGATGTGCTGAAAAAATACCGTACCCACATGAATCCTTTACTATAGCGACAGCCATCAATTCCTTACATCACTGGCAAGATTATAAAAAAGGATTACTTGAGGTCGGCCGAGTCCTGCGTCCAGATGGTTCGTTTATCATTGCAAATGATATTGTTGTTGGTGATACCTGTGGTCATGGAAATGGGCCATTAGAAAAACCCGAACACATTATGTCGATTCTTGACCAGGCAGGTTTTATTAATACATCATTGGAAAAATATTACAATGAAGAAACGGGAATTTATTTAATCAGTTCTAAGAAGCCATAGTATCATGCTGTTCTATTTAAGATACAGTAATACCACCAAAATGTATCCAAGGGAAAATCTCATCACCAAAATTCACAATATCTTTAGATATATT